>Ga0256914_1000416_pt1 | contig 42101 bp, 38 predicted proteins | sample HulkmetaG_FD_191571 | JGI IMG/M metagenome (GOLD analysis project Ga0256914, IMG submission 191571) | Hydrothermal chimney microbial communities from Main Endeavour vent field at the Juan de Fuca Ridge, Pacific Ocean - Hulk | ecosystem: Environmental > Aquatic > Marine > Hydrothermal vents ... | reverse complement strand
GAAGAGTGATGATTTTTGGCGAGAAAGGCTTTAGATATTCGCTTCTGATACTGCCGCTTTGAGTCTGGTTGGTAACTTTTATGTTCGGCAGTTTCGCATTCGGTGTCAGAAGTTTGAAAATAAAACTGTTCTCATAACTATTATCACCGGTTTTAATCCATTCGTTGTCTCGGTTTAAAACCTTATAATCCTTTCCCTTCGTAAAATCTGTCTCTATCGCCTTGATATTGGTCTGAGGAATAAGAGCTTTTATATGTACTTCGAAATGTTGCAGAAGATAGACTTTTTGCGGTTTTTTCGTAAAAGAGAGCAAAATATTCCGCTCTTTTATAAAGGGATCGCTCTCTTGATCCCGCTCAAAAAAATCCGAAGGTATATCCTCATCCTCGCTTACGGCTTTTTCGGGAATGAACCCGTCGCTTAAATCTATATTTTCCTCTTTTTGCGAACCGAAAATATTTTCATCTTCACTGCTACTATCGAGATATTCGTCCGCACTTATCGTCTCCTCTTCGACGATCACGTTTTCAGCCGGCAATATCTCTTCATCGGCCGGGACCGGTTCTGACTCTTCTATAACTATGTCGCTCTTTTTTTTATCGTCGGAACCGAATATCGAATCGAACAATCCGCCGTAAAGATTTTGCGAAAAGAGTAAAAATAAAAATGCCAGAGAGAGCGATCTGAAAATCAACTAAAAAAACCCTTCATCATATCGATACCGTCATCCGATCCCAAAATCTTCTCCATAGCTCGTTCGGGATGCGGCATCAGGCCGAAGATATTCTTTTTCTTGTTGCAGATTCCCGCAATGGAATCGACTGAGCCGTTGGGATTTAAAACTTCACCATCTTTATCACAGTATGTAAGCAATACCTGTTCATTGTCATAGAGTCCTTTGAGTCCGTCGCTATCAATATAATAATTCCCTTCGCCGTGAGCTATAGGTATATTTACAATATCATGAGATTTAAAAAGCTTTAAAAAATCATTGTTCGTGTTCATCACTTTCAGATGATGATGCTTGGAAATGAAGTGAAGATTTTCGTTTCGTTTCATAGCTCCTGGCAGTAGCCCCGACTCCAAAAGAATCTGAAAGCCGTTGCAGATACCTAGTACTCTACCGCCTTTGTCGGCAAACTCCGCAACGACCTGCATAATAGGAGAAAATCTAGCGATCGAACCGCTTCTTAAAGCATCACCGTAACTAAAACCTCCCGGCAGTATGACAAGATCGCAATTATCCGGAATCTCCCTCTCCTTATGCCAGATAAAACTACTTGAAACCCCGGCTATATCACAGGCATACTGAGTATCGTAGTCACAGTTAGTACCAGGAAACACGACGATCGAAACGTTCATGAGAGTATCTCTATAGTATAATCTTCTATAACGGTATTTGCCAAAAGCTCTTCACACATTTTACGAACCTCCTCATGCGCCGCGTTTTGATCATCCTCGTTAAGATCTAGAACGATTCTCTTTCCGATTCTAACATCGTTCACATCCTTGAAACCCAAAGCTTTCAACGCATGATGAACCGCTTTACCTTGAGGATCCAATACCCCCTCTTTTAGCCGTATATTGACAATAGCCTTCACTCACTTCTCCTCAAGAACTCTTTTTAACACCTCTTCATAGGCGACTTTTACATTTCCCAAATTTTGGCGAAATCTGTCTTTATCCATCTTTTCACCCGTATCCATATCCCAAAATCTACAACTATCAGGACTTATTTCGTCGCTTAAAAGAATTTCACCATCTTTATCTATACCAAATTCCACTTTAAAATCGACAAGCTTTAACCGCCTTTTACCGAAAAACTCTTTTAATACCGAATTGATGATCTTTCCTTTCTCTTTGAGAATATTCAAACTCTCTCTATCTTCAACCAGATTCAAGATCATACAGTGATCCTCGCAAATGATCGGATCGTTCAAATCGTCATCCTTTAGATAAAATTCCACAAGAGTAAAGGGCAACTCAAGCCCATCTTCAATGCCGAGCCTTTTACTCAAAGAGCCGGTAGCCGTATTTCTTACGACCACCTCGATAGGAATGATTTTTACCTTCTTTACAAGCTGATGATTCGAATCTAAGGTCTTGATAAGATGAGTTTTTATTCCCTCTTTTTCAAGAAGCTTGTAAAGTTGAGCGCTAATTTGACAATTTAGAGATCCTTTACCGCTCTCACTTCCCTTTTTCTGAGCGTTAAAAGCAGTCAAATCATCTTTGAATTCCGCTATCAATAGATCTTCGTCTTCGGTGGCATAAAGTTTTTTCGCTTTTCCTTCGTATAAGAGCTCTCTTTTAGTCATTTTTATTATCCTTTGTCATACCGCCGGTAATTTGAAGAACTTTCAGCGTATCCACCGCCGTTTTTAATTGATTGTCTTTTAAAATATCCTCTTTTAAAATTATCTTTTTATCCTTTTTCTTTTCGTCCTTATCTTTTTTCTTATCTTTTTTCGTTGCGTTTATCTTCTCCAATTCACCTACCAAATGTTTTTTCAAATCTTTCTCTTTTATGGAAAACTCATCTTTTACCACTTTCACCTCTCCCGGATACACCTCTATATCCGGTTCCACACCTTCGGCCTGTATGGTTCTTCCGCTTGGAAGATAATATCTAGCGACCGTCAATCTCAAAGCCTCGTCGTTTCCGATGGGCATTATGACTTGAACGCTTCCTTTTCCGAAAGTCTTCTGCCCGATTACTATGGCTCTTTTGTGATCTTGCAACGCACCGCTTACAATTTCACTTGCACTCGCGCTTCCGCCGTTTATCAAAACGACTAGAGGTATTTTATCGAATGTACCGGCCTTCGTAGCGTTATATACTTGATTTTCACTCTTGATTCTTCCCTTCTGAGAGACGATAACGCCCTCTTTGACGAACAGATCGACAAGTCCGACGGCCTGATTTAAAAGGCCGCCGGGATTGTTTCTAAGATCCAAAACTATACCTTCGATTTTCCCTCTGTTCTTTTGAAGCGCTTTTTTAACGTCTTTTACGACTTTCTTATCGAAGTTGGTGACACGTAGATATAAAATATCGGTATCTTCGATCTTTTTAGTATAGACGGAGTCGATTTTTATGATATCGCGAACAATCTTCACGACAATAGGCTTAGGCTCCTCTTTTCGTACTATCGTAAGCTCTATCGAAGTTCCGGGTTTTCCTCGCATAATCGAAACCGCTTCGTCTATCGTCATATTCAGGGTCGATTGATCGTTGATTTTGAGTATGATATCTTCGGATTTAAGCCCCGCTTTGTCCGCCGGCGTCCCCTCGATAGGTGATATGACGGTAAGAGCGCCGTCACGCATACCGACCGTTATACCAAGACCCCCGAATTCACCTTCGGTTTGAATCTTCATATCTTTGAATTTTTTGGTATTCATAAAAGAGGAGTGTGCGTCTAAATTCGCCAAAAGTCCCTCGAGAGATTTGTTGACGATATCGGTTATATTCGTCTCATCTACATAATATTGCTCTATCGACTGTATCACTTTCGTATATTTCGCCAGAGCGTTAAGTCTGTCCTGAGAGATCTTCGTTTGTAGTTTCTCACCGCTTTTTGCCATCATAGGCGTATTTACAAGCAGTGTCGCACCAACAATCGCAGAGATAAAACCCATTGCCGCTAATTTTGTATTTTTCATTCTATATTAATGCTCCATATTAAATAAATCATGCCATTTTAGTGAAGTTTATCTAAAAAAGAGGTTTGGCGTCAACTATAGCGTCACCTCTTTTATTTCGGCAACCGACCTAAATGCTTTATAGACGTTTGCGATCAGATTTTTACGGTTGTTTTTAAGCTCCACCAGCTCAACGTTGACCATGACATTATCGAAAAAGTCGTCGATACTATCTTTTAACCCGAACAAATATGAGAGTTTTTGATCATAACTCTCATACTCCTTTGCCAAAACCCCCTTAAACTCTTCATAAAGCTTTTTTTCAGCCGCCTCGTTCAAAAGATCCGGATCTATTTTAAGCTCGGATGAAAGGTCGATATCTTTTACGATATTGGCAACTCTTTTAAATGTGGAGGAGATCTCTTTAAAATTCTCGGATTTTACGACCTTATCTAACGCGGCGATCTTTTTGGAGATACGATTAATCTCTCTTTCTCCGCTTTGCAGTACGGCGTTTATAACGGAGGGGTTAGCATCAAAAAAGTTCATAATCCTTTCGATAAAAAACTCCTCGATTCGTACAAAATCTATCCCGTCGTAACCTTTCGCCAACAAAGCTATATCTTTTTCGATATCGAACGAAAATCCGCGATCAAGAACGATTCGTATCACTCCAAGAGCCGCTCTTCTCAAACCGAACGGATCTTTCGTTCCGGTCGGTATTTTCCCAGCTGCAAATAGTGAAAATATCGTATCGAGTTTATTGCTGAGCGCTACTACGGCGGAAAAATCACTCGAGGGAAGCTCGCTTTGTTTTCCTTCCGGCAGATATTGCTCTTTTATCGCAATACAAAGATCTTCTTCTTCACCCGCGGCTTTGGCGTAATAATATCCCATTATTCCCTGAAGCTCGGTAAACTCATATACCATATCGCTTAAAAGATCGGCTTTTGCCAACATAACCGCCCTTTTCAAAAGATCGGCCGTTTGAGGAAGTGCGTATTTTTTATGTAAAACAGCCGCGATTTTCGCCTCTTTAAGACTTTTGTCGTAAACGGTTCCAAGCCCTTCCAAGAAGGTTATATTTTTCAGCCCCTCACTATTTAAACCCCTTTTCAGATCGTTTTCATAAAAGAAGAGTCCGTCACTCAATCTCGGTCTCAAAACTTTTTGGTTCCCCTCTATTATTTTTGAAAAATCGTCACAAAAAGCGTTTGAAACCACAACGAATCTATTTGTAAGTTTCTCGTCTTTAAAAACAGGAAAATATCTCTGATGCTCTTTCATAGAGGTTATGACGACTTCCGATGGAAGCTTCAAAAAATGCTCGTCGAACTCTCCGACTAGCGCGGTCGGAAACTCGGTAATGGCCACTATCTCGGCCAAAAGAGTTTCATCTGTCTCTATTTTGATATTTTCTTTTTTCTCTAAAGCTTGAAATTGTTCCAAAATTCTCTTTCGCCTTTGCGACGGATCAAGAATTACCGCACCCTTTCGTAAAATCTCAAAATACTCCTTATGATTTTCAAAATCGATCGGATCGTATCCGAAACTTCTGTGTCGATAACTCCTGTTTCGACTCTTGATACCAAAAACTTCACATTCGCAGTTTTTTTCACCGAGCATACAAACCAACCACCTAATAGGCCTAATAAAGGTCTGCTTTGAACTCCCCCATCTCATCGATTTGCCGAACTCTAGACTCTCGAGAAACTGTCGGATCATCCGTGCGAGAAGTTTTTCGGATTCGACTCCGGGTATCTTTTTTTCGTAGTATAAGACCTCTTTTGAGTTTTTAACGCGCTTTTGAACCTCTTTAAGATCCACACCGCACTTTTTAGCGAATCCAAGAGCCGCCGGAGTAGGTTTACCGTCTTTAAAGGCTATATCAATAGGCGCGCCGTAAAACTCCTCTTTCGCATCGGGCTGTTTTAAAAGAAAAGATTTATGAAAAAAAACGAGCCGCCTGGGAGTATAAAAAAAATCGAACTCACTTTCAAGTCGATATTCTTCAACTATTTTTCGCCATTTTTTTTCAATATTCGGCAACTCTTTTAAAAAAGGGATCGCGGGTAACTCTTCAACCCCGATCTCTATGAGTAAAGCTTCGCTCACATGTGATCCTTTTGGAAATTTGGAGGATTTTAGCAAAGTTGAAGTAAAAACCGCTTTATTTATCGATCTTGTCGCGGTTTTTTTCCGAAGACTGGAGCATAAAGCCCCGTATCATAAATATCATAAACAGTACGAAAAGTACCGTCATTATCGTATCCATTACCGACTGCATATTAACTCCTCTATACGATTGGACGAGATTATAGCAGTTTTATTCTTCTATCTGACTCTCCGTAGGCTTATCAAAAACGATATCAAATGCGCTGACCGCATCTATCTGATGCAGTGTTATACTGAAATTATTGACTCTTTTTTTGATTATTTTACTTCCGAAATCGGGAATAACGTTTAAAAGCAAAAATGTAATCTCTTTAGCCTCTTTGTCTATAAAAATATTGTCATGATCTCTAACTATTTTTTTGAGATTATAGACCTCGATATCTATCTCGGAATCGAAACCGTATCTAAAAAGAGAGAAAAATATCTTTCTTGATAAAATATCCTCGATCCTTTTATGAAAAATATCTTTATCGTATATGATTACTTCGGGCATATCCTCAAGGATCAAAACCCTTTTCGAATAGAAATTACTTCTAAGATACTTCTCCATCGACAAGATATAATCCTCTAAAAAGAAATCCATTTTCATCAATTTGTCAACACCGTTTATATGTTCGGTTAAAATATCTTTTTGACGAAGATACTCTTTATCGGTTATTAGAAAGAATTTCGTTCGAAGATTTTTCGCCTTTATATTGTGAAGTATTTCATTTTTAAGCTCTTCATCTTTTTTATGATAAATTACGATGTCCATATCGTCAAGCATATTTACATCTTCGGCTTCAAGATCGTCCATCGTATAGTGATCGACGTCACTTACGTCTCGAAATAGGTAGTAATTCATTTTTCTTAGTTCGTTATTATCGGTTATTAACGCTATTTTTATATTCTTAAGTCTGTTTTGATCAAATAGTGAAAGTTTCACCAACGTATCGTTATCAAACTCTATTGTGTTCATCTTCTCAGCTGTCTGTGCGGTATTTACAACAGTCTCTTCCAAATTCATATTATGTAACTCCTCTATTATCACACATTAAAATCAAAACAGAGCAATATGTGTGCCAAAATAAATATATATGAGTATATCGGCAAAAAAACTAAAATTTTTAAATATTAAGAAGTCGGAAATCTATATTTTAATAATTCTGTGAGATGAACCGTTGATCTCTAAAAGGTTTATGTAACCGGTACGATAAACTCCACAATCAAGTCCTATTTTATCTTTTTTTATAAAAGGCTCGAAAAACGGCGTATGTCCGAAAATTACGGTGTATGGCAGTCTCTTTTTTGAGAGAATGAATTTATCCCTTATCCAATAAACAGAACCCTTTCTAACTTGCGTTTGAAGATCTTTAAACTCCGGATCAATACCGGCATGAACGAAAAGGTAACCGTTTTTTTGATCAAGATGATAAGGCTGTAAAGATTTCAAAAAATCGATGAAATCTTCCGCAAATTGATGATCCTTTTGCATGACGTACTCAAGAGCCGTCACCGAGTTTTGAAAAAAAGGATACTGTTTGTACGCGTTGATAGAACCGTCGATAAAAAAATTTTCAAAAAAAATCTCATGATTTCCGCGAAGAAATATCATACTGATATTCTCTTTCAAAGCCCATTTTTTCAATGATATGATATCTCTGATCGTAAAAAAAGATCCCGCGTCGGCAAAATATTTGCCTTCGATCGTGCCCTCTTCTCCCCTATCCATATAATCACCCAGAAAAATGACCTGCCGGTCGCTCGTTGAATTCTCTTTTATATATTTTTGAACCTTCTCATATACGCTGTATGTACCGTGAATATCCGGAACCACCAAATATCTGTCAAAATGCGATTTTTTTTTCGAAGAGCCGAAAATCGAAGAAAACAGACCCATAAATCAATCCTCTTTTCGTGCACTTTTACATACAAGATCACCCGGATTCAAAGAGAGTGAAGAAGCGACTACCTGACATTTCACTTTAAGCAGATAATATAATGTTAATTCTTTATAATCACTTAAACATTCATAATTTCCCATCCCTTTGGAAATAATGGTATCGGCGTCGAAAAAAAGCTCTTTCGCACTCTCGTTCAGATCTTCGACAATGATTCCTGGAGTTTTCACACCGCTATTTACGACCGTCGCGCAATTATGGATGGGATCGTTTTTCAAATCGTCGTAGCATATATCGTTTATAATGGGTCGCGCTCTTACGAAATAGTAGATTCGCATATCCGAAAAGAGGTCCTTGATAGTTTCTATATAAAGTCTGTCAAATACGTTTTCGCCGGCATTGTCGGCTAAATAGACGATCTTCTTCGATCTTTTTATATCTTCTTTAAGATGTTTCATATGATCTATGGCGAATTCGGCACTTAAGATACTCTCCAACTCTTCCTCGAGATCGAAACTAAATTCCGACGCCAAATCCAAGACATTTCCGCCTACCGCGATCCTCGTTGCGGCCTCAAAAGGATCGGTGCTTTTTTTTATCAACTCCTTTGCGTATCCATATAAAGAGTCCGCCTTTTTTATAGCCGAAAGCTTCTGCTCTTTATAGATATCTTCGACACCGAGTAGTTGAGCAATCTTTTCATACATCGGTGTCGCGTTTTGGGGAGGAGTTTTTAAAAAGGAGAACGAGCTTACCATGCAACCCGCCGTATCGAGAATCTTTTTCGACTCCTCTTTATTCAAATCAAGCTCTTTTGTAACTCTTAAAGCTTGATTGAATATACAGGCGATACACTCGGGCTCTATATTCATAAACTATTTCACCGCTTTTAGCGTATCGGCTATCAAAAACGCGAGCTCGAGAGCCTGATGTGCGTTTAGTCTGGGATCACAATGAGTATGATATCTTGAAGAGAGATTGTCTTCACCTATATTTTGTCCTCCCCCTATACATTCGGTAACATCTTTTCCCGTCATCTCAAGATGAATACCGCCGGCATAAGTTCCTTCGCTTTCATGTATGGCAAAAAAGTTCTTCACCTCTTGCAATACGTTATCGAACTCTCTGGTTTTATAATTATTGGAAGCTTTGATGGTATTTCCGTGCATCGGGTCGCAACTCCATAAAACCTTTTTCCCCTCTCTTTGAACCGCTCTTATCAAAGTAGGCAAATAATCGGAAAGCTTATCCGCACCCATACGAACTATCACATTCATTTTACCCGCTTCGTTATCGGGATTTAATTTATCCAAAAGAGTCAAAAGATCGTCGGGTGAAGTCGTTGGACCGGCTTTTATTCCGATCGGGTTTTCGACTCCTCTCAAAAATTCCACATGAGCTCCGTCAACCTGTCTTGTTCTATCACCTATCCATAACATATGAGCCGAACAGTCGTAATATTTACCGGTTATAGAATCTTTTCTGGTAAGCGCCTCTTCGTAATTTAACAAAAGCGCCTCATGAGAGGTGTATAAAACGGTTTGCGCGAGCGAAGGCGTGTTTTCCGGATTGATACCGCAAGCTCCCATAAAGTTTAGAGCCTGTTCAATTTTGTCCGAAAGCTTTTGGTATCTCTCATCCGCGGTGGTACCCGCCGAAAAATCCAGATTCCATCTATGAACTTTTCTAAGATCGGCGAAACCGCCTCTAGCAAACGCCCGAATTAAATTCTGTGTCGCCGCCGATTGATTGTATGCACTCAACATCCTGTAAGGATCCGGTTCTCTCGCCTCTTTTGTAAATTCGATGGAGTTGATGATATCACCTCTATAACTAGGAAGCGTAACGTCGCCGATAGTTTCGAAATCGCTCGATCTAGGTTTTGCAAACTGTCCGGCTATTCGTCCGACTTTTACGACCGGTTTTCCCCCCGCAAATGTCAAAATAACGGACATCTGCAAAAAGACTTTGAAAAAATCTCGAATGGTATCAGCATTGAATTCGGCAAAACTCTCCGCACAATCTCCGCCTTGAAGCAAAAAAGCTTTCCCTCGGGTTACCTCCGCAAACTGACTTTTAAGGCTTCTGACCTCCTCCGCAAATACAAGCGGCGGGTATTTACCGAGTCTCTTCTCAACATCTTTCAACAATTCCCGATCTTTATATACGGGCTGCTGCAATATCGGCTTATTACGCCAGCTATCTAATTTCCAACTGCTCATTTCATACCTCGATTTAAAAATTTTGATATTATAGTGATTATTTGTTTTAAAATCAAATTTTATGTATAATATGGGCAATATTTACGAAGGAAAAGAAATATAATGGAAGTTTTATCCGTACTGTTGGTAGGATCTATCGTTACGTACCTTATGTATCAGAACATCAACAAAGTCACCTCCTCACTTGAAATCAGCAAAAGCGGCACGTTCGAATCTTATGCCGCATTCGCCGCCGCCATTACAGAACATATCAGAAAAGTAAAAAACGACTTAGACGAAGACACCCAAACCTCATACCCAAAATTTCGTCCCAATCCTCAATGCGATACGAAAAAAACGGTCAATGAACTTTTGGATCTCATTAGAAAAACCGCACTCTATGAAACCGTTATGGCGAAAAGAAAAACTTCCAAGGAGGTCGAAGCCGAATTGAGTAAAATCCTTACGAAACTCGATGCCATTATAAAAGAGAGCTGTGTCGAGGGCGAGAGACTAGCGGATGAAGTGAGAGACGCTTTACATAAAGAATACCTGAAAATCCACTCATAACGATGCATGAACAGATCTCCTGTGCACCATTATGACATAATTGAATTTTCCACACTAAAAACACGCTGCGTCTATTTGGGCGATCGTCTGATGAAGATGCAGTACAAATATATCCAAGATTGTCCGCCCTCGCTTAACACAAAACTCGTAAAACAAGGGTGGAGACGTTTTGGGCTCTACTTCTCAAGACCCAAATGCGAAAACTGCGACCAATGCCAAAGTCTTCGAATCGACGTCAAAAACTTCACCCCGACAAGATCGCAAAGGCGGGTATTCAAACAAAAAGGCATAAGCTTTGTCGTAAGAAATCCTACCGTAACTAAGGAACATTTGAAACTCTACGAAAAATATCATCGCTTCATGCAGAAAAAAAAAGGATGGGACTATTATAGTGTCAACGAAGACTCATACAACGATCTATATATTAAGGGATTCTCTTCGTACGGTAAAGAGGTCGGATATTTCTACGATGAGAATCTCGTCGCCATAGATCTGATCGACTATCTTGAAGACGGAATCTCCGCAAACTACTTTTACTACGATCCTGACTATTCGCATCTATCTTTAGGGGTATATTCTCTGCTTATGCAGATTGAATTCGCGAAAGAGAAAAATCTCTCCTGGATATATCTTGGGTACTATGTCGAAAATTGCGACAGTCTAAATTATAAAGCGTTATATAAACCGCATCAAATTTTAAAAAATTTACCCGATATGGAGGAAGAGCCGATTTGGCTATAATCTTTTTTTATCGACTTCTTTTCTAAAAATCGTAGGAACGTCAAGATCTTCAAGAGGATTTTGAGATGGTTTGGGTCGCTCTTTTATCTCGTCGCCTTTGTCGACTTCAACGGGCGTAAGCGATCTTTTTTTACCCAATCCTTTCAATATCCTTTTCGCCTCTTGTGAATCGATAATTTTCGTTTCGACCAATGTATGGGCGATGCCTTCACAAAAGCCTTTAAGATATTTTATCTCGACCGCAGACGCGTTTGAATGTTTTTTTTCGTAAAAATGTGAAACGAGTTCGATTAGATTGTTAATAAGCTTTCTTTTTGTAAAATCGTTCATAACCGATTATACAAAAAGGCAAATAAAACTCCTATGGCACTCAAAGAGATAACTACGAAAGCTGGAAAGTTCGAAATTTCTTATGAAATTTTAAATCCCAAAAACAAGAAGGACTTTATCGTCCTTCACGGCTGGGGAAGCAATAAAGAGATCATGAAAAACGCTTTGGGCGATACGCTTGAAGAGTTCAGACATATATATATCGATATGCCAGGATTCGGCAAAAGTACGAATTCAACCGTTTTACGCACCGAAGATTACAAAGAGATAATGGAGATTTTTTTAAACGCGCTCAACTCCGACAAAAGTATAATAGCCGGTCACTCCTTCGGTGGAAAAGTGGCAACTTTACTTCAACCCGAACTTTTGGTATTGCTTAGTAGTGCCGGAATCGTTTTGGAAAAAACTCCGTACGTCAAAGCCAAAATTTTATCTTTCAAATTTTTGAAAAAGTTGGGTCTGGGTAAGTTTTGGAATATTTTCGCATCGAATGATGTTAAAGAGATGAACCAAAACATGTATGAAACATTTAAAAATGTGGTCGATGAAAGATTCGACGATATCTTTAAAAAGTATAAAAAACCGACTCTTCTTTTTTGGGGAAATCAAGATAGCGCCACTCCGCTTGAATGTGCAAAAAAGATAAACTCGTTGATCATCGATTCGAAGCTGTATATTTTGGATGGGGATCACTACTTTTTTATAAAACACCCAAAAACGATAGAAAAAATTATAACAGAGGAATTTCATGGATAATTTTCAAATTTTTACGCTCTTTTCACACTTCATTTTTACAATGACTATTGGATGGTATTTGATCTTGAATCTCCAATGGTACGGTTACAAACTACAAAGAGTTGTCTTTCACCATAAAAAATATTACTGGCATATACTCTATTTTTTGATTCCTCTTTTGACATACTATCTTGCCGGTAACTATTTTTGGATCTACTTTTACGGCGGCCTCGTTCCGGCACTGATTTTCTGGTATAAAAGAATAGATAAAAAACTGGTTTTCACTCCGAGGGTAAAGAGATATTTCCTCTTTTTGGCATTTGCACTCTTAATAGAGGACGCTCTTTGTCTAACAAGTTTCAAATGTCGGGTTCACGGCATTATCATGCCTCTTTTATTCGCTCTTGCGGCAAGTTATCTATTCGAAAGAATGCTATTTTTGGGATACAAGAAGGATGCCGAAAAAAAACTCTCAACTATGGAAGATCTTAAAATCGTTGCTATCACCGCAAGTTACGGCAAAACGAGTATCAAAAATTTTCTATATCAAATCCTATCACAAAAATACGAAACCTACATGACTCCAAGAAGCGTCAATACTTTGGGAGGTTTGATCAAAGATATAAACGAAGATCTTCCGTTAAATTGCAAAATTTACTTAGCAGAAGCCGGTGCTAGAAATAAAGGAGATATCGACGAAATAGCGAGACTTTTGGAACATAAATATGCAATCGTGGGTAAAATCGGCTCTCAGCATATAGAATATTTTAAAACTCTTGAGAATATACGAAATACGAAAATGGAGATCATCAACTCGAAAAATCTTAAAAAAGCCTTTATCCATACAAGCGCGAACGTAAAACCCGATAAAAAGATAACTCTATTTGGGCAAAACATATCGGATATAAACGCCACTCTTGACGGGCTATCTTTCAACCTTCGTATAAACGACCAAACCGTACGTTTCGACTCTCCCGTCTTAGGATCGTTTCAAGCTATAAATATAACGGCGGCCGTACTGGCGGCGATGGAGTTGGAAATGGATCTAGAAGATATAAAAAAAGCCGTCTTGAAACTAAAAACCCCTCCGCATCGACTACAAAAAATCCGTTCAGGCGGCAAACTGATAATCGACGACAGCTTCAACGGTAATTTCGAAGGTATGTGCGCCTCGTATGATCTGGTATCCTCTTTTGAGGGCAAAAAAATTCTTGTAACACCGGGAGTCGTAGAGAGCGATAAGCAGACGAATCTCAAACTGGCAAAAAAGATCGACGAGGTTTTCGACACCGTAATAATCACAGGATCCGTCAATGCGGAAGTTTTGGCTACGAATATAAAAAAACCGAAAAAGATCATATTAAGAAAAAAAGATGAACTCGAAGAGATTCTAGCGAGCGAAACTCTACCCGGAGATTTGATACTCTTTTCAAACGATGCGCCTACTTTTATGTAAAATGCAATAGTTTAACCATATTTTACCTATAATTTTACTATTAATATGATAGGAGGCTATATGGTTAAGCATGTCAATAAAACTGTTTTAGGCTGTTCTTTGATCCTTACACTTTTTATCGGGTGCGGAGGATATGACAACGAAGATAAAAATGTCGTAGGAGAGGCGAAACTTCTGGCTCCCGCCAAGTTACTTTTTGATTTCAACTCCTCCGTTATGCAAAGCTTGATCGCACAAATAGGCATCACCGATAAACCGGCCTTCGGTATAAAAGGCTATAAAATAATTTACGCTACCAAAAATGACAAAGGTGAAGATATCAACGCATCGGGACTCGTTACCGTTCCGGTTCCAAGTTCGGCTATATTGGAGGGATTGAGAAAAAAAGGTAAAACTTACAGTATGTCGATCGTAAGCGACCAACACGGTACGATATTTCCGGATACCGAGGCTCCCACGAATGTCGCGGCTACGATAGGAACTAACGCTGCGGCTCTTCTCTCTCCCGACTCTTGGACGATACAATCTATCATCGCACTTTCGGTCGTAGGAGGTTTTGTCACGATTCAGCCAGATTACATAGGTTTTGGATCTTCAAAAGGAATTACACATCCCTATCTTCTTGAAAAGAGCTCTGCAAACTGTGTAATAGACATGATACAATCGGCACTTAAATTCGGCAACGACGGACATCTTCCGTTAAACGGTCAAATTTTCCTTACGGGCTACTCCGAAGGCGGTTACGTAACGCTAGCCGCCGCAAAAGAGATAGAGAAAAATTATCCCGATATCTCTTTAAAAGGCGTCGCACCTATGTCCGGACCTTATGATCTAAATCTCACGGGAATGGGTGTTTTATCGTCACCGACGATGCAAAGACCCGATTTCATAGGAGGTATAATCAACTCATACGGCCAAAACTACGATATCGATCTTACGACTATGGTAAACGAACCGTACGCGACAAAACTTCCAACCTTTTTTCTCGGAGACTATACGGGAGCTCAGATTCGTGCCGAACTTACCGAATCGATAGATGAATTCTTCGTTACAAACTTCAAAGTCGATTTCTTGACAAATCCGAACAACAAACTTAGAACTCTATTTGTCCAAAACAGTGTGAACGACTATAAACCTAAAACCAAAACAAAACTCTATTATTGTAAAGGCGATACGGTCATACCGTCCGTGATTCCCGAATCAAGCGCCGCAAAAATGGGTATCGAAGCCGTAAACATAGGCGATACGTATGAACATGTCGAGTGCGCGTCACCCGCGTATGAAGCAGTGACACAATGGTTCAATGAATTAAGGAGCGAATAATGAAAAATTTTCTAATAAAAACCACCCTACTTAGTATCTGTGCGTCATCAGCACTTTTCTCCAGCGCATACAGACTTCCCGAACAATCTCCTAGATCTACGGCACTCTCGGGTGCCTATTTGGCAAATGCCGGCGGAGCCGATACATCATATTTCAACCCGGCGAATATGGCGTTTAACGATAATAAAAATATCTCTTCCGCAGCTTTGACATATGTCTCGCTGGCTAAAATAAAATATACCGACGATCAAAACCCCGCTTTTAACTCGGAGTCAAAAAAAGAGGATCTTTTTATTCCTCACCTTTTCTTCTCATCGAAAGAGTACGACGGTTTTCGTTACGGTATATCCTTGACAGTTCCCGGCGGTCTGTCGAAAAGATGGGATAGCCCCTACGCTAAAGCTAGTGCGCAAGAATTCACTTTAAAAATCATAGAGATCAATCCGGTCGTTTCATATCAAGTAAACGACAAGTTCGCGATTGGAGGCGGGGCTAGAGTGATATATAGCGAAGGAATAGTAAAAAGCGATGCTACGGCTATCGGAATACCGGCAAAAAGAGATATGCAAGCCGATACGATCGAGTACGGATATAATCTGGCACTTACATACAAACCGATACGAAATTTAAATATCGCGGCTAGTTACCGCTCCAATATCGATTTAAAAGAGGAAGGCAACGCGAAACTGTATCTAAGCGGTACGAAACTCTACGACGGCGGCGCGAATGTTACGGTACCCTTACCGGCCGTTGCGGCCGTAGCGCTCTCCTACGATTTGGGATCAACCGTTTTGGAATTTGAATATGACAAAACGATGTGGAGCGAATACAAGGCTCTTGACTTCGAGTTCAACGACAATGTTCCCTTGGCTCTTAAAGCGGCGTTTGACGATCCAAAACCCAGAGAATGGAAAGATACGAACGCTTTTAGAGTGGGGATCACTCACCGCTATAACGACAAACTGACTCTCTTAGGAGGTTTTGCCGTCGATGAGAACCCTGCCGATAGCAGATATTTAGGCTTTGAACTTCCCGATTCCGACGCGAAAATATACTCCGGAGGTTTCGAATATAAATATAGCGACCAATTAAGTTTCGCCGCCGCCGTACTTTATGACGACAAGGAATCAAGAGCGATTTCTCAAGGAAGAAGTGCCGCCGATCCCTTGGCGATAGAAGGTGAATTCAAAGACGCTTCGGCTCTGCTTGTAACGGTCGGCGCCTCGTATAGTTACTAATAAGGATGATATAAATGAAAACACTATTTTTGATATTGACCGTTATGATTTTCGTCGGATGCGCGACAACGGACAAAACTGTAAAAACCGCGAAAAGTTTCAACTCTTTTCAAAGTGTAGCCCCGAAAAAGGCGATTATTTTACAAAAAGGTGAAAATAGATACTCATGTGCGATATGCGGAATGAATTTGCCCTCTTTTTACAAAACAAATCATGCCGCAAACACTAAAAACGGCGAAAAGCAATACTGCTCTTTGCACTGTCTTGTTTACGATAACGAAATCAATCATACGGATTTGATGAATGTAAAAGTCGTGGATACCGATACTTTACAATTCATACCGGCTCTTAAAGCCTACTATGTTACCGGAAGTAAAATGCCTGCTACTATGAGTTCAGTAAGCAAATACGCATTTTCGACGAAAGAGGCCGCCGAAAAATTTTCAAAGCTTTACGGCGGTAAAGTGATGGGCTTTTATGACGCCTATGATATCGCTATCAAAGATTTTACAAAAAAATAGCATACAAAAGAGGATATATGGCATCAGGTTTTTTCGCGCTATTTGACGACATCGCCTATCTACTGGATGACGTGGCGACATCCGCCAAAATAGCCACCAAAAAGACGGCCGGCATATTAGGCGACGATCTGGCGGTAAACGCAAAAAAAGCTTCGGGATTCGTAAGTGAGAGAGAGCTCCCTGTTATTTGGGCGATTACGAAAGGTTCGTTTTTAAACAAGTTCATCATACTTCCTTTTATCTTTTTGCTAAGTGCTTACGCCCCTTATATCATAACGCCGCTTTTAATGATAGGAGGTCTCTATCTGGCATTCGAAGGAGCCGAGAAAATTTATGAATACCTTTTTCATAAAGACGTAAATGAAAAAATGATCGAAAACTTCAATGAAAAAAAGAAGATAAAATCGGCTATTTTAACCGATTTCATACTTTCGCTGGAGATTATCATCATCGCTCTAGGAAGTGTTAGCAACGAGCCTATCTTGAAGCAGATAGCCGTTGTAACATTCGTGGCTATTGTCGCCACCATAGGCGTTTACGGTTTGGTAGCGCTTATAGTGAGAATGGACGATATAGGCTACCGACTCATCGAAACGAAAAAAATAGCTTTCGTAAAGATAGGTTATCTGCTAATCAAAGCATTACCAAAGATCATAAGAGCGTTGGCTTTTATCGGGACGATCGCTATGCTTTTGGTCGCCGGAGGAATCTACCTACACAATATAAAAGCGCTCCATGACCTTTTTCACTCCATTCCTTCTCTGCTTTCGGAATTAATTGTCGGTCTAGTCATAGGAGCGGCAACGTTTGCGATCGTTGAAAGTTTCCGCAAGTTTTTGCCTAAAAGCAGCTCTTAAAGCTCGTTTATCTTTTTTAGATAAAACTTTGTCCGGGGCATCGAATCGAAATTTTCAAAAGCTTCGTATGCGTTTTTCGAAAGTTCGGGGTAGTTTTTTTCATTAAATTTCATAAATCCCTCCACTAAAGAGTCCACATTTTTCGGCTCGACTAAAAAACCCGTTTTACCGTCTTGCACTATCTCGGCGATAGCCGCAAGATTCGTCACCAAAACAGGACGACCGGTCGAATAAGCCTCAATAACGATACCCGGATATCCTTCTCTATGACTCGGAAGCACTAATACGTCGGACTCTTTTAATTTTTCAACAACTTCGTCCGGTGTAAGAGAACCTTCATATGAGGTATTGAATTTCGATATATATTCCGGACTGTATTTTTCCTCATGAACCGGACCGTAAATCTTTATATCGAAACTTTCATCGACTCTTTTACAAGCTTCAAGTAACTCTTGCGTACCTTTTTCATCTTTTAGATGACTGATATAGACGAATTTTTTTTTAAAATCGCTCTTAAAAGAGCTTCCCGGGGCTCTTCTTCTGACATTAGGAAACCAGTAAGTTTTTGAATTGAATTTCTTGAAATACTCCACAAGATATTTCGTTTCGAAAAAACTTAAATCCGCTTTCATTAAAACATACTCTATCAATTTTTTACGAAGAGGATCGGCATTTTCATATATTTGGTTAAAATTGCCGGCAAATTTCCTCAAGCTCACGCTTTTTTTAAACAACTTCGCGAAAAAAAGAATAAAAGGGGCAATAAGTATGTAATGGTTTGCGGTTCCATGAATACTTACATGATCGTAATTTTTGACATTTTTTAAAAACTCTTTCATAACGACAAAAAACGTATGTGCGATATTTTTATAACAATTTTTGTTTGAATTAATCGCCAAATGCTCGATTTCAAGCTCTCTCATATCTTCGAGTAACTGCTCGAACAAAACCGTCACACCTCCGGCTTGCTTCATATCTTCGGCATACATCGGGCCTATAAGAATTATCTTTTTACCATCAATCGACACTCTTCTCTCCTATTTGATCTTTTTTATATATTTTTTTAACTACGACTCGTGCAAAATAGAGCTCTACCGATATAATAGCCGTGTTCACCAAAATAAATCCCAATATCGGATAACCGGCAAACAGCATATGCACGATAATTATAACGGCAATAAGTCTAATTATATTTAATTTCAATTCGAGCATATTGAAATTGAAAGTTTTGGACAAAAGGCTAAAAAGACTCAAATACGCTATAACTATACTCGAATATATAAGTATGAAAACATAAATCGACGAGTTGATCGAAAGATATGAGGGCTTTATCACCTCTACAATCCAAGCTATTAAAAAAGAGACAATCACTCCCCCAAGAAGCACATACCACTTATATCTTAAAAGAGTATTTATATGATTTAGAACCTCTTTCATCTGAGAAATGTTAAACTTTGACAAAAAATAAGATCTCAATGAGGAGATAAAGATCATTATCAATCCGCCGAAACTCATAGCGTAACCTATCTCCGCCAATGTCGTCGTCATCTTCTCATCGACCATATAAATGATAACATATCTGTTCGTATAGATATATAGACCGTTGATTATATAAGTAAGCGCAGAAAAAATCAAAAACTGTTTGACTCTCTTCAAAAAGATCCTTTTGAATCTTTTGGTTTTTATCTTCTCTTTGCATTTATAAAGAAACTCCAGATTGTATTTCAAGTTTAACGAAATCACCATCGCAAACGGTAGAATGAAAAGATACAGATATATCAAATCCAAATCGATATCGTTTACGAAGAAGAGAATATAGATCAAAAAAGCGACTCTAACGAACAAAATTAAAAACGAATTTACTATTATGAACTTTATTCTCTTCTTTGCAAGTAAAGTGGTTTTAAAAAAGATCCAACTAAGAAGAGCAAAAATGCTCAAATAGATAAACTCTTGCGTGATTCCGAGATTTTGCACGCCGAAAAAAATATCCGTATAATGTCCTAAAACGCTTTGAGATAAAATAAATAAAAATATAAATATAAATATCTGTATCAACGCATTGATCTGATCCGAAATTCTATATATCTGATTAAACCGAAGATAGCTTACCGTAAGTCCGAATTCAAATACGAAAATAAGCATCATTATTATATTAAAAGCTGCGGAAAATCCGGCCATACTCTCGATATTTAATTTATACGGTATCAAAAGCGCTATAAGATATGTCGAAAAGCTGTAAACCAGGTTGGATATAAAAAACAGCGCACCTTCATTGGCTAAGAGCGCTTTTATTTTTGCAAGCACGGATCTGTTTCCTTGAATGAATTTTTGATATGAGTCAAACTATCCGATAAATATATCGGATAGTTGTTTATTTTTTACTTCTAATTTTTTCTATATCAAGAGATTGTTTGCAGATTACCCTTTTGCCTCTTGCACTTTTTTCAATTTTATCCACAACTTCAACATCAAAATCTATACCGTCACGAACAAGTTTTTTCATTCCGGATATTACATGATCTTTATCGACCTCGCCTTTACGACTCTCGACCAATACGGTCACTTTTCCAGGCTGCGTTTGTCTGTATTGGATATTTCTTATCATATCCAAAGGAAGATGCTGACCGCCGCACATCGTTGTAATAGAAACGAGCCTTTCATCTTCGGTCACAAGATAGTCCTGAGTACGCCCCTCGATATTTCTAACCTCTCTTGCTATATCGGTACCGTCAAAATAGAGTATCTCACCCGAAACTTCATCCGCAGTTTTAAAATTGATAAACGGCATAACAAAGTTATCGAACGATGTTCCCACTATCTCGTTATCGACGATTCTTGGAACGCCATAAGCGTTTACGAAGTGATAATTGTCAAAATTGAGTCTATAAGCTCCTACCACTCTCTCGGTATGACCGTAATCGGCTAAAATATCCACATCGTCGAAAAACTCTTTTATAGTTTTGAAATCAGGCTCGTATATACTCTCCGAAGAGACTATAACGCCCTCGATTTTCAAAGGCTCTAATCCGAACTGCTTAGACATAGCTATGAAACTAAGTACCGCACTCGGATAACCGAAAACGAATTTCGGTTTAAATTTCTTCGCCCTCTCGTACATAAGCGGAAATTTATCCGAATTCATATAGTTATTCGAAAGATATAGATAATTGTCCACCGGCTCGTACTCCCAATATATCTCTTTATCCGGATCAGACACTTCACGCCCCTTTAAAAGAAGAGTTTTATCGCGGTATTTATATCCGATCTTCGAAAGCGTATATAAGGAGTAAGCTTTGTGTTTGGCGCGACTTGTATATAATGGATGAAAATATTGAGTCGGAGTGGAGAGAGAACCTCCGCTGAAATACGGTACGGGCTTCTCCACTTTATCGGTATAAAGACGATCGAGATTCGCCTTTATATCATGTTTTGTAATGCTAGGAAAAAGTTTTAAATCTTCGATAGATTTGAAATCTTTCGAACTGACTCCATGTTTTTGAAAATGTTCTTTATAAAAGGGTATATTCTCTTCGGCGAAGATAAGCGTTTCGAGAGTTTTGTTGTAGATAAACTCTTGTTTGAACTGCTCGTCAGATTCTTCGAACTTTTTATATCTGTTCATAAACTCCGAGTACAATTTACCGTAGCGAATACCGATTGGAATATTGCCGTAAAGCGTTCCCAAAAAGGTTTTTAACGACTGAGGCATTTTATAGTAGGTGTCTCGATACAGATGAACGACGCTGTCAAATGAAAAACTCATAAACATCCTTTGAAAATAAAAGTTAATTAAATTTATATTAAATATTATCTAAAAAACCATAATTTAAGTTTAAATGGTGACAAAATTTACCTTTTACCCAAAATAAGTTAATAAATCATACCGATTTTACAGCCTTCAACTCCATCTCAGTTTTATTTTTTCGCTCTTTTGCAATACGAATATTTTCAACTCTTTTTGCTTTTATCTCATCAATATCGAGATCTTGTTTACAAGCTATCCATTTACCTCGATCGCTTCTTTTTATCTTATCGACGACTTCCACTTCAAACTCAATTCCGTCTTTGACGAGATTTTTCAGACCTCTATATATCTCATCCTTACCGTTATAGGCTTTACCTTTTTCTATTATCGCTTTCACTCGTCCAGGCTCTTTTTGTCTATATTGAAGATTCGCCACCACATCGGATCTTAAATGATGTCCGGCATAAAGTGTCGTCAAGGAAATTAACCTATAATCGTAAGTAACCAAATAATCCCCTCTTCTGCCTTTAATATTCGAAACACTTTTGGCAATATCGCTATTTTCGTAAAAAATAATTTTCGAATCCGTTTCGTCACCGCTTTTATAATTTATATACGGCATAACGAAATTATCCAGTGAAGTTCCGACTATTTCATTATCCACAATACGTGAAATTCCGTACACTCCTAAAAATTCATACGGTGACAAATCGACTCTGTACGCACCTACAACCCTCTCCGTATGACCGTAATCGATTAATACCGGAACACCGCCGTAAAACTCTTTCAACTCTTTTATATAACTATCATGAACACTCTCGGACGATAGAATGATACCCTCTATCCTCAAAGGATCATATCCGGCCTCCTTCGTAGCATACATAAAATTCAAAACGGCACTCGGATAACCGAATATGAATTTCGGTTTAAAAGAGTTCGCCTTTTTATAAATCAGCTCAAACTTATCGCTTAGTATATAATTGCTCGTAACGTTGAGCATATTTTCGACTGCTTCGTAATCCCAATATATATCTCTTTTTTTATCGACGACCTCTCGTCCCTTTAAAAGTAGAGTTCTGTCTCTATAATTGTAGCCTACTTTTTTAAGCGTAAAAATGGAATAAGCTTTATGTTTCGCGCGTCCGGTGTAAAGCGGATGATAAAATTTTGTCGGTGAAGAGGTCGAGCCGCCGCTAAAATAAGCCTTTGGCTTTTCAACGACATCCGTATATAGATCGTCAAGATACTCTTTGATATCCCTTTTGGTCAATGTCGGAAACTTTTTCAAATCCGAAAGCGTTTTAAAATCACTCACGCTAACACCGTATTTTGCAAAACTTTTTTGATAAAACGCGATATTTTGTTCGGCGAACATTAACGTTTCGAGAGTTTTATAATATAGATACTCCTCCCTAAGAGAATCATCCCATCTCTCGAAGAGTTCGAAAATATTCAAAAAATCACCATATGCCGCCCCGTATCTTTTTTCTATCGGAATCGCACCGTAAATCGATCCTAAAAACGTTTTTAAAGATTGAGGCATTTTATAATAAACGCCTTTATATATGTGTGCCAAACTATCAAAAGAAAAACTCATTGCCAACTCTTTATATTATTGTTTTTTGATAAAGAGATATCGACAATTATTTTATTTGTTTGATAGATTTATTCCATTATTTTTACAAAAATTCGAAAAAGTGGTTATTGTGTGTTCTTTTGTCGCGTATTCTAAGAAAAAATCGAGTTTCTTAAGCGAAAAAGGAGTCAAAGCTTTCGGATGACCGATGACGACGAAATTACCGTTCTTATCCTCTTTCGCATTCGCGATTAAAGCTTTCTTAAGTAATTTCGCACGGTATCCGTCCATTGAAACCAGAGATTTGGAAGATCTTGTCAACATTCTAAACATCGAGCTGTTTGAGGTACCTCCGGCTCCTATACCGTCTGAAAAAACCTTATGCTTGTCTTTGCCGAATTTCTTAAAATAAGCGAACTGCCAAAAAAATAGAGGCGAGACTTTATAAGTACTGATTGGAATCTCCGCGAAATATCCATTTTCATCCTCCGCTATAGGGTCGTTTTCAAAACGATAAAAAGATTTTTTAGGCGAACCTCTAAAATCGTAAAAATGCGTATTCGAACTGTTGTATCCATCTTCATAAACAGTGGAGTCAAGCCATATACCGTTTTGTTTCAGAGCCTCTTTTAATTTATCAAAAGGTTGAAGACACCATCCTCCCGCTCTATACGCAAAGATCTCGTCACCGGTTATATCGATTAGAATTTTTTTATATCGTTTGACTATATCATCTATCTCTTCTTTAGAGAAACTGTGAATTCTAAATCTCGAAGTATCCATATGCCATCCGTTTTCATCATAAGTACAATCTTCCCAATGAGGATGAATATGAAGCTGAACATCATGACCTTTTTGATGTAACTCTCTTATCTGCTTCGTTACGACATTTAAATCCTCGGCGGCACTTTGGTACTCCTTGGCATAATAAGATAGTCTTTGAATATATCCGCTATCGATGAAAAAGATAAACCGTACATCGTATTTATCGCCGACTTCCAGTAATTTTTGCGTAGGTATGATTATCGAGTTTTTAACGCTACCGGGATTTGAACCGGAAAAAAGTTCGTAATCTAGTGTTAAAAATATATTCATATATTCTCTTTTAGATTTTATTTATAATATCATTATAGTTTATAGAGATAAACTTTTACTTAAAAAAGTCGAATTAGTTAAAATTGACAAGCGGTATCGATTAAGATATTTTCTATATAATAAAATAAATACTGTAATTGTAATTTTTAAGTAAGGAGAAATTTTGAAAAAAATTCAGCTCTTATTACTCCTGATAAGCTGGCTTTTTACCGGGTGTACTCAAATGCAGATTCATAAAAATATCTCAAAAGATTTTAAATCGGCTAAATTAAAAACCGTCGCAATCGTTCCTTTTGAGAACTTAACGCAAACCCCTCTAGCCGGCTATAGTGCCGCTTCGATCTCTAACGTTATAATGCAAAGTCACGGTTTTAAAACCGAGCCTATAAAACTAAAACCTGATCCGGACGAGATTTTTAACGAAAATAGGTTCGAGCGACTCGAATTACTAAATGAGATAAAAAAAAGAAAAATCCCTTACGCCTTATTCGGTAAAGTAACAGAGTGGCGATACAAAATAGGAATGGATGCCGAACCTATCGTAGGTCTGATAATCGAGATCGTCGATACTGCGAACAATAAAGTTATCTACTCGGCGACCGGCAGCCAAAGCGGTACGTCAAAGGGCGCCTTATCGACACTATCTCAATCCGTACTGGATAAAATTTTACCCCGATAATGGATTTTTTAAAAAAACGTTTTAAAAACGAAACAACACTCTCAATAATTTGGGAGACAGTACTTATCTCCGTCACATTTATCTCTCTTGTCTATTTTATCAGCACGGATATAGAGGTGAAACTCGACAGTTTCCAAGATATCGCACTTCTATTTTTAGCTCTTATAACCCTTTTCAACGGTACTCTTAGCGGAGTTACCGCTTTGTCGGTTTTGACGTTCGGTCTCTATTTTTTTTCATTCACTTTCGATATGAGAGTTTTTTTGGAGTATTTAGTATTCGTACTGCTTTTTGGAGAATTCCATTTTCATTTCAAACGAAAAGGCAAAGAAGATAAAGAGGAGAAAAACTACTTAAAAGAGAAGTTCAGAGAACTTAGTAACGCCTTTTTCGCTTTGAAAGTATCTCATGATCAACTCGAAAAGGGTTATCTTCTAAAACCGGTTACGTTAAGAACACTGATTATCGACCTAAGTTTGGACGATACTTCAAAAAACGCATATATAAAACTTTTCGAAACTTTTGAGGAAGCTTTCAGTCTCAAAAGCGCCCTCTTTTGTGAACTTAACGACGATTTTGAAACAAAAAGCGTAATTCCTCTAGGTGAATCGACTTTCCGATACGATGAATCTCATCCTATGATCGATAAAGCTCTAAATAGTAAAAAAGCGGTTTTTCTTTCACAAAGCGAAATAACGATGATGGAAAAAGAACCGGCCTTGGCGGTTTTACCTATTTTGGATTCAAAAGAGAACATCAAAGCTCTTTTTATCATAGAAAAGATGGATTTTTTAGAGTTTAATATGGACAATATCTTAAAAATCCAAATTCTTCTTGAATATCTTACCCAAGAACTCAGCTACAACGAAATAAAAGCTTCTTTACCGAAACATAAAGCCTTTTCCAGACTGGACGCCAGATTCGTTTTCGAGATAAACAGACTCTCTTCGATGTATGAAAGATACTCCGTAGTAAGCGCTTTCGTACTTGTTCATACGGCAAATCCGGCCATCTCGTTGGTAATTGAGGATTTCAGGCAAAAAAAGATGCGCCTTTTGGATATGGTCGATACGATGAAAATCAACAAGAACGTTTTTTTCCTCTTTTTGCTTCCGCTGGAGAGAGTCTCAGGCGCCGTCAGCTTCAAACGAAGAATCGATAAAGAGCTTACCGGTTTTTCAGATGACGAATATAAGATCCTCATCACACAAATCAATGAAATTCAAAAAATTCAACACTGGATAAGCGAATATGATCAATAAAATATTTGCACTTTTTGCCCTCTTGATCGCAATTTACCTTGAGACGGAAGCTTTGAAATCGGCAAATACCGATTTGCATGATATATCCGGGCTGATTCACTTTTTTATATATCAAATACTATACTCCCTCGCTATGGCCTACTCACAATTTCAGTTCGTACCGCAAATTTATAAAGAGCGAAAAAAAGCTCTTTTCATACTCTTATTTATGTTCGATTTCTTCGTACCTGTTTTAGGAGCGCTCTTTTGTTGGCTACTTCTTTTGTGGGGATTCAAAAAGAGTCAGCAAATCAAAATCATCACCCGAACCGACAACATAGATCCTCATGAAATATCAGAGGGATTTCCGGTTGTAGAGAGAATCTTCGGCGAGGGCTCGCTGAAGAGTCTTTTGCAAAATAGATTCGCTCCCTCCCAAAGAAAAATAAAAGCTCTATCTATCTTGACACAGATGAAGACGAAATCTTCTTTGGAACTCATACGAGGTACGCTTTCGGATCCCGACGATGAAGTTCGTCTGGTCGGATTTTCCATGATAGACAAGATGGAAAAAAAGATAAATGAAAAAATTACCGAGCTTAAAAATGTCATTACCACCCAAAGAGATGCGAAAAAAAGAGCTTCTTATCACAAGGAGTTGGCATTTACCTATTGGGAACTGCTATACCAAGGACTTGTCGATGAACAACTTAAGACCTTCGTCATAGAGAACCTCATCAAAGAGATCGACTATGCGAAAAAAGAGATCGACGACGATCCCGCACTTTACAAATTGGAAGGTAGGGTACTTCTAATACAGTCAAAATACGATAAAGCTAAAGCGTCTTTCGTAAAAGCTCTGGATCTTGGCATCGCCAAAACCGAAGTTGCGGCATATATGGCGGAGATATCTTTTCAAGAACGAAACTATTCTAGAATAGCTTACTGGATGAGAAAAATTCCCCCTCAAACTTTAAACTATCAGCTTCAATCACTAAAAGCCGTATGGACAGGGGAGAGTCTGTGAAAAAACTGATAGATAAAAAGAAGAATATCGACATCTTGATCATCAGTGAAGGAACCTATCCTTATGTCAGAGGCGGAGTTAGTTCTTGGATTCATCAACTTATGCACGGTCTGGATGAATTTAATTTCGGTATCGTTTTTATTGGAAGTAAAAAAGACGATTACAATGAAATAAAGTATCAATTTCCTGAAAATCTCGTCTTTCTTCTGGAAGCTTATATGTTCGATTTTGAGAAAAAAGTAGGCATCAAATCTCTAAAAGGTGACGAAAAAGCGAAACGAAACGTTCAAAAAATCCACAAATGGTTCAAATCGTCTAACCAGCGCTTTCCAAAAGAGTTATATACTCTTGATTTCTACATCAATCAAGTTGACGAAAAATTCTTTTTATATTCCGAAATGTCATGGGAATTTATAACCGCTTTGTATGAAAAAAACTGTCCCGACATGCCTTTTATCGACTATTTTTGGACGGTAAGAAGTATTCACGCTCCGATATGGACGCTAGCGAAAATCGCAAAAAAGATCTCATCGAAAGCGAAAGTGATCCATACGCCTTCGACCGGTTATGCCGGCTTTTTGGGTGCCCTGCTTTCGAAAAACGATTCGATTCCGCTTATTTTAACAGAACATGGAATTTATACTAAAGAAAGAAGAATCGATCTACTCTCAAGCAATCTCTTTTCATACGAGAAGATAGATCTTTTAAAGCAGAGTTATGAAGACGACTATATAAAACAGATGTGGATAAAATTTTTTGAAGGGATAGGACTTTTTTGTTACGATCAATCAAATCCCATACTATCACTCTACAACGGTGCGAAAAATGCACAAATCGCATATGGAGCGAAAGAGGAGAGATGCTTTGTCGTACCAAACGGCGTTGATACTGTAAATTTGAAAAAAGCTTATGAAAAGAGAGAAAAAGAGATTCCGATGATCGTAACGCTCATAGGTAGAGTCGTCGCTATAAAAGATATAAAGACTTTCATTAGAGCTATTCGTATTGCCGTTTACGAAATACCGAATCTTGAAGGGTGGATAGTGGGTCCTATGGACGAAGATCAAGAGTATGCGCTTGAGTGTCTTCAAATCGTACAAAATTTGGGACTTCAAAAGAACGTAAAATTTCTTGGCTTTCAAAACATAATCGACATTCTTCCAAAAAGCGGTATTCTCACTCTCACTTCGATCAGCGAGGGAATGCCTCTTGTCATACTCGAAGGTTTTGCCGCAGGTCTTCCTTGCGTGGCTACGAATGTCGGATCTTGCAAAGAGTTGATAGAAGGTGCGTTAAACAAAGAGGATATAGCCGTAGGAAAAGCGGGCGAAGTGGTGGAGATAGCCAATGCCGCCGGTCTCGCAAAAGCGTATATCAAGATACTGTCAAATGAAGATATCTACTATAAATATCAAAAAAACGCACTTAAAAGAGTCAACGACTTTTATACGCAAGAGCAATTTTTCAATACATATAGAGATATCTACAAAAAGGCGCTATCATGGCGGGCATAGGGTTTCAATTAAAAAAGATACTCAAAAAGGGTACACTCTCCTCTATGCTCGAAACATATACGATCTCCGCCGTCTTAAGCAGCGGTCCGTGGGTTATCTCAATGATCGTAATGATGCTCATCGGATTCGTCTCTTTCGCCATCTCAACCGCACAAGCACAAACAAATGAGTTTCAATCGATCGTCACATACGTCTTGATGTTGGCTTCAAGTCTTATTTTCAGCAGTTTTTTTCAACTTCCCTTCACCAGATTCGTGGCCGATAGAATCTTCGAGAAAAAAGATTATCTAGTATTGCCGAATTTTTTCGGACTCATAGTCGTGATCTTCATAACGGGCGCTCTTTTTGTAATACCGTTCTCTTTATGGCTTTTTTACTCTCAAAGCAACCTTTTTTTGATTCTTTTCATCTCCACCTTCCTCACTTTAAACGGTGTATGGATAACCAATATACTAGCGACAAGCCTTCGTTTTTTTAAAATTACGATAATCGCGTACGCAATTAGCTATATTCTTATATTCATACTCGCGATGCTCTTTAAAGATCATTCCAAAGAGGGATTGTTATTCTCTTTTTTAATCGGAAATCTGCTACTTTTTTTCATACTGGTAATGGCCATCATCTATCACTATCCTTCCCCATATTTGATAAGATTCGATTTTTTCGACAAAAGGGGTTTTTATTATAAACTCGGAATTACAGGGCTCTTTTATAATCTTGGAATATGGATTGATAAGATAATTTTCTGGTACTCTCCGATCACGGGTTACAGCGTTGTTGATAACCTTCGAACATCTATCGTTTACGATCTGCCCATATTTTTAGCTTATCTAGCCATAATTCCCGGAATGGCGGTCTTTTTTTACAGACTAGAAGCCGATTTTTCGGAAAATTACGACAAATTTTACGATGCGGTAAGAGAAAAAGGCACACTCTCCAATATTAGAAAAGAGAGATACAAGATGATCGATACGATCCGCCTTTCGCTTAGAGAGATATTGATCGTTCAGGGAATTTTCAATCTGATCTTGTTTATGGTTTCACAACCTCTATTTTCCATGTTGAATCTGCCCCAACTGTATCTCTCTCTATTTTATATAGATCTTATCGGTACACAATTACAGCTTGGATTTATGTCCGTCCTCGCAATACTCTTTTATCTGGATAGACAAAGAGAGGCTATGGTTTTAAGCATACTGTTTTTTATTTTGAATGCTCTTGGAAGTTATCTCTCCATACAAGCCGGCCCTTTCTTTTTCGGTTACGGTTTTGCGATTTCACTTTTAACAGTCTTCGTTATTTCGCTAATTTGGCTTAGATATACGATGAGGAGGCTTGAATATGAAACTTATATGTTACAGTAAAATTCTATTTCTTATAACAGCGCTTTTTACGAGTATCTATGCAAATCAAAACCCCTCGGTAGCCATCTATTACGGTAACCAACCGAATGATCAACTTATGCAAGGGTATGATTGGATAGTCGTCGATGCCGATCAGATAGATCCGATATGGACAAGAAGATATCCGAATAAACTTTTCGCGTATGTCAGTGTCGGAGAGTTCGAAAGTTGGCGACATAAAGACGAACAAATTGATAAAAAGTGGCTTCTAAAAAACAACGATGCGTGGAACTCGAAAATAGCGGATCTGAAAAATAAGAAATATAGAGAATTTTTACTTAAAAAGATACGCAAACTTCATAACTTGGGATATGACAACTTTTTTCTCGATACTCTCGATTCGATCTTCGGTATCAAGATGAATGAAAAAGAGAGACTAAAACAAAAAGAGGCGTTAAAAAATATAATAAAAGAGATAAGAGCGAGATTTCCCGATGCGAAACTCATAGCCAATAGAGGCGTCGAAGTGATGGAAACGCTTTGTAAAAGCGTAAACGCCTTTGCCATAGAGTCTCTATACAAGGGTATCGACGTCAAAAATAAATCTTATATAGATGTAAATCAAAACGACGCAAAATGGATAAGAACGCAACTCGACAAAGCCTCAAATTGCGCTCTAATTCCGATCGTCATAGATTATGTCAGCGTATATGATCGAAAAACCAGAATCGAAATCGCCCGAAAGATAAAAGCAGACGGATACGTTCCTGTCATTAGCGATATATATCTTAAGTATTTCTCCTCATCCGAAAAAGAGATGATCAAAAGAGAAGTTTTGATTTTGTACGACTCTACGAATCTAAAAGACGGGGATAAAGTCTATTCCGGCGCTCATCTGTTGGCCAGTATGCCGCTTGAGTATATGGGATATATACCGGTTTTAAAAGATATGAAAAACGGTTTACCGATTTTCGATCCCAACAGATATGCGGGTGTTATAGTATGGACGGATAGATACGCAACGAACCAAAAAGAGTTTTTTAACTGGATTGTCCACTTAATAGAAAATAAGCAAAAGATTCTATTTATCAACGATTTCGGTTTCCGCATGAATGGAAAAAGAGCCAAAAAACTGGCACTCGAATTTAAAAATTCCCCGCCCTCATCATCTCTTTACGCGAAAGTGACCTATAAAGATAAAATTGTAGGTTTCGAACTGCCGCCGCTTGTGGATAAAACACCCTACACGCTAAAAGCCAAAGAGGCCGAAATCTTGATAAAAGCCGAAACTTCATCGAAATACCTATTTGACGCCGCAGCTATAACTTCATGGGGAGGTTACGGTATAGGCGGATGTTTGGTAAGAGATATCGACAACGAACCGATGTGGAGCGTCGATCCTTTTAAACTCTTCAAAAAAGCTTTGAGACTTCCCGCCATACCCGCACCCGATCCCACCACGCAAAACGGACGAAGAAATCTCTTTATCCATATAGACGGTGACGGCTTCGTTGAAAAAACCGTTTTTAATCCGAAAAAATACGCATCGCAAATTCTTTTGGAAGATGTACTAAGAAGATATCCCCTACCTCACTCCATCTCCGTCATAGAGGCGGAGATAGCAAAAAACGGACTCTATGCGAAAATCTCCTCCAAAATGCGAAAGGTAGCGAAAAAGATCTTCCTCCTACCGTATGTAGAACCGGCTTCGCATAGCTTTTCGCACCCGTTTAAATGGCAAAAACTGATAAACGAAAATATCGATAAAAAACTTGAACGAAGTTATCATCTTCCAATAAAAAATTACCGTTTTTCCCTTAAAAGAGAGATACCTGGTAGTATAAAATACATAAACGAAAAGCTGCTTGAGAAGAGTTATAAAAAGTGCTCTCTCTTTTTCTGGACAGGAGATTGTCTGCCTAGTGAAGAGGCGTTGAGGATGTGCGAAACAAACGGTATAAAATCGATCAACGGCGGAGATACGACCGCAACAAAAGAGAACCCTTGGCTAGGTAGAATCGCGCCTTTTGCTCTTCAACGAGGCTCCTTCTGGCAGATATATGTAGCAACGCAAAATGAGAATATATATACAAACGATTGGAGAGGACCCTTTTGGGGTTATCAAAAAGCCGTCGAAACTTTTGCCATTACAAACGAACCCAAAAGGTTAAAGCCGATAAATATCTATTATCACTTCTATTCCGCATCGAAAAAACCGTCTCTTGAAGCTCTGCACAAAGTTTATAGATGGGCGCTTGAACAAAAAACCATTCCTATTTTCACTTCCGAATATATAGATATTGCTCATGATTTTTACAAAACCGTGCTATTTAAAAAAGATAATAAGTTCATCATAAAAAACGGAGGCTATTTAAGAACTCTACGCATATCCGAAAAAGACGGATATCCGGACATACAAAGATCAAAAGGTGTTATCGGTTTTTGGGATGAGAAGGATAGAAGATACATCCACCTCGACAACAAAAACGAACATACTCTAATATTATCGCCCCAAAAACCAAGCACTCCTTATTTGATGAATTCAAATGCAAAAACGGTCTCTTTTTACAAAGATGAAAAGTCGATCGTTTTCAAACTTCGCTCATATGTAAAATTAAAAGCGATCTTTCATACAAATAATAGCTGGAAAATCGTATCAAAGATAGATAAATACTCCATTTCCAAAAAGGGTGAAAGAATCGAGATAAATGCCGGCGCCAACGACGTTATAGAGGTAAAATTTGTCAAAACAAAATAGATTCGAACCAAAAGTCATAACTTATTACGAGTTGGCCGGCATCGTCGTTTTGACATTTAGCTTACTGATTCTCTTCTTCCCGAAAAACAGCGTTAAAAAAGTGATACAAAACGAAAAAAGCAATTACGATCTTACTATCATCTATCTTAAAAGTATCGCTCAAGCCTATCCTGACGATCCGGACAACTGGCTTAGACTTATCGAAGCATATCTGCAAATCGGTAAGATAGAAGAGGCCAAAAACGTTTTTGAGAGATTTGAAAAAAAAGCTAATATCGATAAAGAAGAGTTAAAAATATTAAATTATAAACTTATAAAAGGTGAATATATAAAGTCAAAAGATCAAACTCAAAAGATAAAACTTCTAAAAGAGTTAAAAAACGAACTTGAAAACTTTTTAAAAAGCTCCAATCCTTCACTCTGGTACTTTGTTCTAACCGAATCACAAAAATTGGATTTGGAAACGATTCAATTAAAAACTCTGCAAAAAAGAGTCTATCACGCAAACTATATAGATCCGGCCGAAGTGACAAAAGCTTTTTTTCTGGCAAAAAAGCTCGATAAAAACGATCAAGCCGTAAGACTACTGGAATATAGCGCCCTAAAATCAAAAGATCGAAAACTTTTCGATCTTTTGATATCTCAATATCTATCGAAAAAAGAGTATCCAAAAATCGCAAAACTCTATGTGCGAAAATATCTTGAAACTAAAAACTCCGCTCATTTTCTCGATGCCGCAAAATTTTATCTTCTGGCCGAAAATGAAAAAAGAGCGCTTGAGTGGTTGAAAAAATACCGAAACTCGTTTTTAGACGCCCCGAAAACTTCTATCGATATCTTGAAACTGTACCTCTCGTACCAAAAACTGGACGAGGCGAGAGATTTCGTTTTATCTTTAATGAAACAAAAGAACCAAACTCTTACAAAAGAGTCCGATCTTTTACATATATGTCTGGATGTAATGCTTTACAAAAGCGACCTTGAAAACGCTTCGAAACTGGCTAAAAAAGGAGAAGAAAATTTTAAGGACGATATCTATTGGCTAAAAAAATCTCTACAAATAGCTTTATGGCGTAATAGCAAAGATGAGATAAAAAAATATGCCGCAATACTTTACCGAAAAGAGAAACTGGACAAATATACCATAATCTTACAACAAATAGCCAAATCCTCAAAAAATACCGAAGAACTCATAAAAATCTATAAGCAAAAACTCTCAAACGGATTCGACGAAAACGACTTTGCACAACTTGTCAAACTCTTTTTTAATCGAGGAAATTTCGAAGATGGCGTCTTTTTTTTAAAAAATTACTATAAAAAATATCCGAAAAAAGAGATTCTAAGATCGCAAATCCTACTTCAATTCGAATACGAAAATTTCAAAACTCTTAAAAAAGCATATAAAAACTATACGACCACTTACGGTTACGACAGCGAGCTTCTATATAAATACGCTCATAAACTTTTCGTCAGAAAAAATTATCAAGAGGCGTTTGAGACGATAGATAAAAACTTAAAACTCCTTACCGTCGGAAAAAAGAGACTTTGGTACTTATATGCCGATCTTGCATACGTTTTGCAAAAAGAGAAGCGACTTTTGAGTATTCTAAAACGGATGCAAAATTATAAGATTTTGAGAAAAAGCGATCTTGAGACTCTCTTTTTCCTATATAAAACTAACGATCCTCTAAAAGCTTTCGAGATAGCGAAAGAAGATTTTCAAATCAATCTTTCGAAAAATTCATTTTATCGCTTGATATCGGTCGCCACCGAAATGGAAAAAAAAGACTTTATTAACGATCTGCTGAACGAGCTTCCGCAAAAACTTTCAAAAGAGCTAGAAAAAGATTCATATTTTCATTTGATTAAAGCGATAAATTTCCAATATCAAAAGATGAACTCTCTTGCTTTAAAGGAGTTTCATAAAGCTCTTTTTATCGATCCCTATCTTGAAGAGTCCCATATATCGTATCTATGGTTTTTACTCGCTTATGAAAATAAAAAAGAACTTCAAAACGAATTGAACTTCATCTCCAAAAATTTCATTCCGAATTCGAAAACGGCTTTGGCTAGCGCTCTTGGATATTTTAAACTTCAACAAGCGACAAAAGCGAAAAGATATATGCAAATAGCGCTAAAGGACGATCCTCTCAATTGGCAACTTCATCTACAATATTCCGACATACTTTCTCTTGCCGGCGATGAAAAGGGTAAACAAAAACATCTGTTAATCGCTTGGAATTTGGCGAAAAAAGCGGCGAAAAAAAGCGAAAATTTCATAAATGACAAAAATAGACTCTATGATTACACAAGAATGAAAATTCTTTTCAACCCTCTAAACGTTCGAAAATATTTAAACGATATAAAAGATCATTTGGACTCGACAACCATTCATCAGCTTTATATCTCAACTCTCATAAACCAAAACGCCCTGCAAAAAATAGAGGCTTTGACAAACGCTCAAAAAGGCGACGATTTTTATATAAAACTCTATCTGGCACTCACAAGCGAGAACTTAAACGCTCTAAAAGAGTTAAAAAATCAAAACGATCTCTTGCCGCTAAACGAGCATCTATCTTTATCGGAAAAAATAGGTGCACAAAAAGAGTACGAATCACTGCTCATTGACGCCGTCAGTTTTAACGAAGATAATAACCGTTTCGCAAATAGTTACAATCTATACGTTCAAAAAAGAAAACCTACCGTAAAAAGCGAAATCGAGCACTCTAATTTCTTCGCTTTAAAGTTCGACCGAATAAAACTCTCATACCACATGAAAGAATCAAACGCTATCGGTTTGGATTTGGCGTTTCAAAGAAAAGATAATATAAAAAATCTCTCGAAAAAGATAGATCCTCAAAATAGTTTCTCTTTCAAACTTTATAAATCCTTTAAAAACTACAAACTCTCCTTTACCACCGATTTAAACGATAGGCTCAAAAAGTATATCTCATTTACGAGTCGAATTTCATATCAAAAAAGAGGAGACGATGTTCAAATAACCGCGGCAACAAATCATGACGACTCAAGCAGCAATCACCTGCTTTTATACGGTAGAAAAAATCTGCTGAGAATAAAATATACGCGACAACTTAACAATCGCCGATCCTTCACACTAGGTTACGAGTACGCAACCCTCAAAGACGATAAAGCTTCTCTGGGCTCATCGGATCATCTTTTTTTCGATTACAGATACTATTTACAAAGAGCTTATCCCGATATCTCTTTCGGAATTTTTACACAGATGAAAAACTATACAAAAAACGAAAACCTTCCAAAAAGCTTCATACAAACGGTACTAAACGCCTCATACGCTTTTAGTGCCAAAGATAATTTTCACACAAACCGCGGAAGTTACGCAAGCGGCTCGCTCTTATACAATAACCGTTCTCGATTCGGATATTCGTTTCTAGCCGGCTACGGGGGAAGAGTCACAAGCAAAGATTATCTCGGGTTCGAAGCCGAATACTCCAGCGCAAAAGGAAGCCGCCTGCAAGAGTATTTCAGTTGGCGTATAAGATATCTTTTTTGGTAACCATAAACGAAAATTAAGATATTTTAGGATAGGATACGCGACAAATTTTAAACTCACATAAGGAAACCATATGTCAAGAAGATGCCAAATAAGCGGAAAAGGTCCGATGACAGGAAACAATGTAAGCCACGCTCAAAACAAGACTAAAAGAAGATTTTTACCGAATCTTAGAACCGTTAGGATTACACTGGAAGACGGTACTAGAAAGAAGATCAAAATCTCTGCGAAAGAGCTTAGAACAATGAGAAAACAGGCAAATAAATAACTCTTCCCTTATTCACCGTTTGATATAATATCTTACACTATCGCTTCGTTCATACAAAGCTGGTGAAGTTTAAATAGAGCTAGGAGGAGAATTTTTGAAGCCTATTAAAAAAATAAAAAAATTTCTCCACTGGCGTGAACCGAAAAAACCGCAAATAGATCTAAATACCGAGCTTTACCTTCAACTGGCGCCCTTTAGACTTCCTCTTATCTTGACCGTTTTGATCATGATGACCGGAACATTGGGATATATCATCATAGACGATTTTTCATTGATGGATGCAATCTATCAAACCGGCATAACATTTACGACCGTCGGTTTCGGTGAAATATCGCCCATATCGGATGCCGGGCGTTTTTTTACCATTATGTTGATAATACTCGGGTTTGGAATATTTTCATTTTCGGTAGGTATTTTGGTCGATGTTTTAAACAAAGGGGAATTATTAAAAATTTTAAAGGAGAGATCGATGCTTTATGATATAGCAAGACTCAAAAACCACTATGTCATCTGTAATCACAACGAATTCACGATACAATTGACCAAACAGTTTCGAGAAAACCATATCCCTTTCGTAGTTGTCGATCCGGCCGAAAATCTTGAAGAGATCGCAAAAATATACAACTACCCGTATTTCGTAAATGAAGAGCCCCACACGGAAATCGCTCTTGCAAAAGCTCACCTCTCCAGCGCAAAAGGCGTAATAACTCTATCTCAAAACATAGCCGACAATATCGCCGTGATCGCCTCCGCAAGACTTCATGAAAAAGAGATAAAACGCCGCCGCCCCTATTTTATATTGACAAACGCCAAAACGATAAGCGATATAGAAAAGCTTAAAAAATTGGGAGCCGATAGCGTCGTATCACCGACGAAACTGATGGCTCAAAGAATGAGCGCGATCAGCCAAAGACCTGAGATGGAAAACATACTCGAACAATTTCTATATAAAAAAGATACTCCTTTGGATATAGAAGAGATCAAAATCCCGAGTTACTCATGGATGCTTTACAAAAAATTAAAAGATGTGAATCTTTCTCAATACGTCAAAGTGAACGTCGTCGGTATAAGAGATGACAAAAACAACTTCATACCGATGCCCAACGATGATATCATCATCACGCTAGGTTCCAAGCTGATGCTTATCGGCAGTGGAGAAAGTATAAGAACGGCAAAAAAAATCGCGCGAAAAAAAGAGCGCCCCCAGGAGAGTAGATAATGTTTGAAATATTTCCGATAAAAGATCCTTTATCTAAAGTGGAAGGATTTTATTGCGACGGTGTAAACGTCGGTCTCAAAACCGACGGTACCGAAGATGTAGCATTTATACGAAGCGACGAACCGCTGTTGATCAGCTCCTTGTTCACTACGAATAAATTCCAAGCCGCACCGCTTAAACATTATCGAAGATATCCGAAGGATTTTAAAACCAATTTCGTCTTGATAAACTCGAAAAACGCAAACGCTATGACGGGAAAAAGAGGAGTCGAAGATATCGATCTACTTTTTGAAAATCTGAAAAAGAGACTTCCTTTGATAAATCCCGTAATGAGTTCAACAGGAGTAATAGGATATCCTCTTGATCTCTCGAAAATCTCTCAGGCTTTCGACAAATTCGATTTTAACGCGCAAAATTCGAATAAAGCAGCAAAAGCGATCATGACTACCGACAGCTTCGAAAAGGAGCTGGGTTTCAAAGTCGTACTCGAAAACGGCGACTTTTTTCATATCGGCGGTATCTGCAAAGGAGCCGGAATGATAAATCCGTCTATGGCTACGATGCTCTGCTTCATAGTAACCGACGCCGCGATTGGAAAAGAGGATATGGACGAGCTGTTAAAAAGAAGCGTCGAAAAATCATTCAACAATATAAGTGTTGACGGCGACACTTCGACAAACGATACCGTAATGCTCCTTTGCAGCCGAAAAAGTGAAGCTTACGACAAAAAAGCTTTCTCTTACGTTTTGGATATGTTGACACATGAGTTTGCCATGATGATTTTAAAAGATGGAGAGGGATCAAACAAAGTCGTAGCGTTTGAAGTCAAAGGGGCAAAAAGCCAAAAAGACGCCGTAAAAATATCAAAAGCTCTTAGTAATTCTCTTCTTGTAAAAACAGCGCTCTTCGGCGAAGATCCCAATTGGGGAAGAATCGCCTCTACAATCGGTGCAAGCGCCGATGAATGTGACGAAGAGAGCCTTCGGATAAAATACGATGATCTTGTGGTTTACTCAAAAGAGTTTCCCGTTCTCGATAAACAGAGGGAAAAAGAGGCGACTTCGATTTTAAAAAAGAGTAGTTTTAAAATCTCCTGCGATCTTGGAATCGGAAAATTTTCACACACGAGTTACGGCTGTGATCTAAGTTATGATTATGTAAAAATTAATGCTGATTACAGAACATAAATGTTAAAATGAATCCGTATTAAAAATTATCAGGAGAACTTCATGTTACATGAATATAGAGATATCATCTCGAAACTAAAGACACAAAATGCACACTTCGCAAAAATTTTCGAAAAGCATAATGAACTCGACGATAAAATCGCGGAGGCGGAAGCCGGAAGAGAGCATATGAGCGATTTTGAATTGGAGACTCTAAAAAAAGAGAAACTTAAATTAAAGGATGAAGCATACCGCATGATCATGGAGTATAAAAAAGAGAACAATCTTTAAATAGATCCGAAAAAGGGGAGTCTCCCTTTTTTCACCTCTTTTTACCCTTTGATCTCTTTAGCTCTTTCATAGGCGTAGTGTATAGCTTTTATAAAAGCGTCTCTAACCGATCTCTCTTCAAGCGCCCCTACTCCTGCCGCAGTCGTACCTCCCGGACTCATAACGCTATCTTTTAAAAGTGCGGGATGGTTATCTTTTAGAAGTTCGGCGAAACCTTCAAAAAGCCCGCGACTCAAGATCTGGGCATCGTCTCTTTTAAGTCCCTCTTTTACCGCCGCGTCGCTTAAAGCTTCCGCCACAAGAGCCAAATAAGCCGGCCCGCTTCCGGCAAGTGCGGTGGCTATATCTATCTCTTTTTCGCTGTTAAGCCAAAGAGCCGTTCCGAAAGTAGCGCATATTCGCAAAGCTTCATCTTTGAACGATTCGTCGCCGCAAAGCGTAGTCATCGACTTGCCGTAAGTAGCCGCGAGATTCGGCATAGCTCGCAATGTATGACGAGCCTCTATCGAGTATTTAAGTTTTTCCAATGAGACGCCGGCCATCACGCTAAGTAGAGAATTCGCACTACCGTTTAATTGTAAAGCTACTTTATCAAGAGCTTGGGGTTTTACGCACAATATAAGGTTTTTCCCCTCAATATCGAAACCGTTTCGTAATTTTTTAACCGTAATTCTTCCTTTGAACTCATCTTTCAACTCGTTCAATCTTTTCTCATCCCTAGCGGCAACTTCCGTTTCGTAATTTTCGCTAACGCCTTTTATTATCGCGGTCGCCATCTTGCCGCTTCCGACTATGCACAAAGACTCGATCATAATTATAAATACCTCTTTATTTTATCCGCAATGGAATAATCTTTATACTTGCCTTCGTCAAGAGCTATCTGAACCAGAAGCTTTTTATCTTCGTTGATTAAAATCGGTGCCAAAAAGTTTATCATCGACTCTTCGAGCGGATTTTGTAAAACGACGATGCAGTACGCCTTAAGATTGTCATCTTTTTGAAAATCCAATAATTTTTTATAAAACGGAGGTATCTCAAACTCATAGTCTCGAATTTTTAACGGATCAATCAATGTAAACGATATATCTCCACTACTCAAAGATGAAAAGAAATCATCGATTTTATCGAACGCAAACTCTTCGATTTTTTCAAATCCGAGTATCGGCGAGACGACTTTAACTATCATACGCTATCCTTACAAACATAAATAAAAGGCGTAAACTTCGGCTTAAAAAAGCGCTTGAAGTCCCCTAACTTAACAATATCGGCTATTTTAGAGAAAAGTAACATAGATTCAGGTAAAATTATTTGCCAAATAAGGAGAAAATTGATGTTAATTCGATATTTCATGATTACAATCGCCGCTATACTCTTTTTTGTAGGATGCTCGTCAAAACGAGAGTCCGAACAAGTATATAACAAACCGGGGTCGTACTGGTATAAGCAGATCTTGAAATCGACCGCAATGGGAAATTTGGATAAAGCTGACGATGCTTACACTTCCTTGGCGAGCGAACACGTCGCGTCACCCTATCTCAAAGAGGCGTTGATGATACTTTTTAACGCACATCTTGAAGAAGAGGAGTACCTAATGGCGAATTTTTATCTCGATAGTTACACTAAAAAATTCGCTACCAGAAAAAATATAGAATATTTAAAATATCTCAAAATCAAATCCAGATTCAAAGAATTCAAACATCCCAAAAGGAACCAGAAACTCCTCATAGATACTATAAGCGAAGCCAAAGAGTATTTGCAAAAATTTCCAAACTCGATCTATAATCCTATGGTTGAGACAATTCTAACGAAGCTCTATCTAACGGAATTGATTTTGAATAGAGATATCGCATCCCTTTACAAAAGGCTCGGACGCGAAAATGCCGCTAAGATATATATACAGAAGGTGAACGACTCATGGCTTAAAGATACGCCGATTGCGACAAGCGACAGTTCGCTTTTTGAAAAAATATTGCAATAATCATAAATACTACAGAGGGGAAAATTATGCAGTTAAACAATTATGGACAATTTCCGGAAAAGCTTCCGATTATAGTGGAGGACTCTTTTTTTCTCTATCCCTTTATGATATCGCCGGTATTTTTGACCGATCCTAAAAATGTGGAATCGGCAAACGCGGCTCTTGAAGCGAACTCTCTTGTACTCATAGTAGCTTCAAAGCCCTCACACGAAGGCGAAAGAGATTTCAAAAGCGTTTACGACGCCGGTGTTATCGGAACCATAATGCGAAAAGTGGCACTTCCGGACGGTCGTATCAAGATACTTTTTCAAGGACTGGAAAAAGGAAAAATAGTTGAACCTCTCGGCGACAATCCTTTAAGCGCGATCGTAGATGTATTAAAACTCGACTCCTATAATGAACTTAAAGTTAACGCCACCCTTGAGATTTTGCGTGAGAAGATAAGAACTCTCGCAACCACAAGCGATCTTTTTGCACCCGATCTTTTAAAAACGATAGATGAAAATCATGAACCAAATAGAATAGTGGATCTGGTTGCCAGTACTTTAAAACTGAAAAAAGATCAAGCATATAGACTCTTTATACAGACAAACCTCGAAGAGAGACTCTTCATACTCATAGAGTACATAACTGAAGAGATAAAAGCCAGTAAACTTCAAAGAGAGATAAAATCTAAAGTCCACTCAAGAATCGAAAAGGTAAATAAAGAGTATTTTCTAAAAGAGCAATTAAAACAGATTCAGCAAGAGCTAGGGGGAGATACGCAAAGAGAAGAGGAGATTCAAGAGTATAGAAAAAAATTGGAATCCAAAAAGCGGCATATGAGCAAAGACGCTTATAAAGAGATATCAAAACAGATAGACCGTTACGCCAGAATGCATCCCGACTCCGCCGATGCGAATCTCATACAAGGATACCTCGAATGGGTTTTGGATGTGCCGTTTGGTAAATATTCCAAAAAGAGACTTGATATTCATGAGGTAAAAAAACAGCT
>Ga0256914_1000415_pt1 | contig 42141 bp, 25 predicted proteins | sample HulkmetaG_FD_191571 | JGI IMG/M metagenome (GOLD analysis project Ga0256914, IMG submission 191571) | Hydrothermal chimney microbial communities from Main Endeavour vent field at the Juan de Fuca Ridge, Pacific Ocean - Hulk | ecosystem: Environmental > Aquatic > Marine > Hydrothermal vents ... | reverse complement strand
CCCAGGCGATCCTCCAGCTCCAGGACCTCGCCCGCGAGGCCGCCGACGCCGGCGCAACCCCCTTCCAGGTGGAGCACGAGGTGATCCCCCGCATCCTCGAACAGCGCGGCGACATCCGCGACGGACTGTACGGACGGCGGATGCTTCACGCCATGTGGTCGACCTGTGTCAAGATCACCTACGGAACCACGATCTGCGAACAGACCGACCAGGATGGCAATTGCGTGTCGACGGGTTGCAAGGATAGCGACGAAAGCGAGTGCTCCATCTGGAAGGAGATTCCCTGTCCCGAGGATGCGGCCCTGGACCTGGTGACGATCGGGAAGTAGCAGCAAGCGCCAGGCGATGAGAGTGGCGGCATCGCCGCCACTCTCACGCCCCGATGGGTGAGGAACATGAACTGTCGATGGAAGACGGCCTGCCTGGCCATGAGCCTGCTCTTTTCGAGCATGCCCGCGGTGCCATCGTTCCCCGACGACGCCGGACGTCGGCACGACCACCCGCGCGAAACGTCGCCCGTCGCGAAGACATCCGCGCCGGAAATCGAGGAAATCGCACGGCAGTTCTATCTCGTGAGCCTGCGCCGGGCCGACGGAAGATGGAAAATCCGCCTGCTGACAAGGAGCCTCACCCTCGAAGCGTTCGTCTGCGCCCCGGACTCGCCCGCGGCTCGGCGCGCAACCGACATCCTCGTTGCCAGCCGATGTGCCGAGCTGGAAGGAGCTCGAGCACCTTCGACCGCTCGCCTGCAACAACTGGTTGGACAGCTCGAGAAGGAGTTCTCCAGCAAGCTGGCAACAACCGACATCGACGAGATCCCGGCATTGGAAACCTCGATCGCCGGCCGCTTCACGGAGCTCATGAACTCCACGGGGTGGATGGACGACTTCGTTGCCGCCTGGCGAACCCATGTCGTCGATCGTTCGCCCTGCTACACCCGGGAGAAACGGAAGCTCCTCGCCTCGAGGCGAGAGACCGCCCGAAGGAAGGGAATCGAGTGCGGTGACTGGCTCACCTACCTGGGATTCTGCACCGCGGACAGCGATGATCTCGGCCGCCACGTGACGTTCAACCGGGAAGCCTCTCCACCGCCAATGGTCGTTCGTGTCATCGAAGCCCTCGCAGAGGCGGGGCTTCCCGACTGCCTGGGGAGAATCGTCCTGGACGATGATCCCGAACTTGCCGGGATGATCCGTGCCCTTCGGCTGAGGCAATCGCGGCACGTCCGTACCGATGTCATCAACCGCCGGGCGCGGGAGCTGTGGCGGCGGCGGGGCGTGGACCGGTGGTACGAGATCGTGAGGAGGGAGGGGAAGGTCCCGGAGAAGCTTCGCCTGAAGATCCTCCAGTGCGCCGGCGGCTACCTCCCTCCCGTCGTCGAGACCGCCGACGAACCTCCCTCCCCGTCCTCTCGGCCCGTGCGCTGACCCGTGCCGGACTCCCGTGCTCCACGCGCCGGAGGACGATCGTCCTGCTCCCGCTCCTGCTGGTGCTTCTTCTCGTGCCATGCGCCCTCGGCGAAGTATCGGTCGACGACCCGGCCGGTGCCCATCCTTCCTGGCTGTCGATGGGCCTCCAGGGAGGGGAGGACGAGGGGTTCCCGGTTCCGTGGACACCTGGATTGACACGGCGGCCGGCCGCGCTCGCTGCCTCGATTCGATGGCCTGGTGGGAGGACACCGTGTTCGCCGGAAGGCATGCGTGGATCTGGTTGGCATCCCTCGCCATGTTCCTGCCGCCCCCGCCCGGAGTGGCAGGACCGGTGACCCCGGAACGGCCGACCAGCACGGGAACGGCCGACGCGAAGGGCCCTTCCGACATCATCCTCGACCACTACGTCGTGATCCTCGAGCGAGACGGCGCCGGACACTGGCACCTCTCCCTCGCCACCCACGGCGCGCCGCCCGAGTATCACTACTGCCATCCCGACGCGCCACGGTCCCGCAACGAGCTTGCGTTCACGGCGGCGCTCGAGTGCGAGAACGTCCTCTCGTCCTTTCATGAAGCTGCCACGAGCGCGGTTGCCCGGGTGGAACGGGCCATGTCCACCGTGCTCGAGAACCTCGGAGACGACCCTTCCCGGGAAGAGATCGTGGCGGTCCAGCACGATGCCGAACTCCGGTTCCGGGAAGTTCTCGCACGGTCCGGGTCGATGCACCGCGCCCTCCGGGCATGGGAAATCCACGCGCTCCGGCGATCGTCCTGTTTCCGCGAGAAGGTTGCCGAGTATCGAGCCAGGATCGCACGCCGGGCACGGGAAACCGGGACCAGGTGCGACGACTGGTCGGCGTACCTGCGGCTCTGCACTGCGGACGGTCAAGGGGTGAGCGACCACGTGAAGCTGATGAGTGGCCTCGCTCCACCCGACGAGGTCCGGCGCGCCATTCTTGTCCTGCTCGAGTCCGGTCTTGCCGAGTGCCTCGGACGTATCATCGAGGAGGACGATCCTGTCCTTGCCAGGACAGTCTCGCAGTTGCGGCCCAACCGGGAACATCCTCCGACGTCCACCGTCAACGATCGTGCGTGGAAACTGTGGCGGCGGCGGGGCGTGGACCGGTGGTACGAGATCGTGAGGAAGGAGGGGAAGGTCCCGGAGAAGCTTCGCCTGGAGATCCTCCAGTGCGCCGGCGGCCACCTCCCTCCCGTCGTCGAGACCGCCGACGAACCTCCCTCCCCGTCCTCTCGGCCCGTGCGCTGACCCGTCGCGGGCCGGCGGGGTCTTCGTCCTCGGCGGGGGTCGCGGCATACTGGGCGGCCGGGAGGGATGCCGATGGGACGGCCGACGCTGAGGGAGCTGATCGCCGAGCGGGTCGTCGTCCTCGACGGGGCGATGGGGACGCGCCTCGCCCGGGAGCGGCTCGGGCCGGAAGACTTCGGGGGCGAGGCCCGCGAGGGTTGCCCCGAGGCGCTCGTGCTCCACCGGCCCGACCTCGTGCGGACGGTCCACGCCGAGTACCTCGCCGCCGGGGCGGACGTCGTCGAGACCTGCACCTTCGGCGCCCACCCGGTCGTCCTCGCCGAGTACGGCCTCGCGGACCGCGCCCGGGAGATCGCCCGGCGCGGGGCGGAGATCGCCCGGGAGGCCTGCCGGGAGGCGGAGGCACGGGACGGGCGCCCCCGCTACGTCGCCGGGTCGATGGGGCCGACGACGCGGACGCTCGTGCTCGAGGGAGGAGCCGGCTTCGACGAGCTGCTCGCGGGGTACCGGGAGCAGGCGGCCGGCCTCCTCGAGGGGGGCGTGGACGTCCTGCTCGTCGAGACGTGCACCGACCCGCTCAACGCGAAGGCGGCCGTCCTCGCGATCGACGCGGCGATGGAGGAGACCGGCCTCCGGGCGGAGATCGCCCTCTCCGCCACCGTCGAGCCGACCGGGACGACGCTGGCCGGGCAGACGATCGAGGCGTTCGCCGCCGGCTTCGAGCACCGGGACCTGCTCTGGATCGGGCTCAACTGCGCGACGGGCCCCGCGGACATGGCGGACTCCCTGCGGACCCTGGCCGCGATCTCCCCCTTCCCGGTCGCGTGCGTTCCCAACGCGGGGCTCCCGGACCCGGAGGGGAACTACGGCGAGACGCCGGGGCACGTGGCCGCCGTCCTCGGGCGGTTCCTCGAGCGGGGCTGGCTCAACGTGATCGGCGGGTGCTGCGGGACGACGGTCGACCACGTGCGGGCCCTCGTCGAGCTGGCGCGGCGCCACTCCCCCCGCACGCCGCTGCCCCGGGAACGGATGGCCCCCCGCCTCGCCGGCATCGATCCGCTCCCCCTCGACGTGGACCGCAGGCCGATCCTCGTCGGCGAGCGGACCAACGTGATCGGCTCCCGGAAGTTCCGCGAGCTGGTCCGGCGCGGGGAGTGGGACCGGGCGGCCGCGATCGGCCGGGCGCAGGTGCGGGGGGGCGCCCAGGCGATCGACGTCTGCGTCGCCGACCCGGACCTGGACGAGCGGGCGGCGATGGAGAAGATCCTCTCCGCCCTCCTGCGCCGGGTGCGGGTCCCCTTCGTCCTCGACACGACCGACCCGGCGGTCCTCGAGACGGCCCTCCGCCTCGCCCCGGGGAAGCCGCTGGTCAACTCGGTCAACCTGGAGGACGGGGAGGAGCGTCTCGCCCGGGTCGCCGCCCTGGTCCGGCGCCACGGCGCCGCCCTGGTCGTCGGGTGCATCGACGAGCGGGGGATGGCGACGACGGCGGAGCGGAAGCTCGAGGTCGCCCGGCGCGCGGTGCGTCTCCTCGAGGAGGAGCACGGGATTCCCCGCCGGGACCTGGTGGTCGATCCGCTCGTCTTCCCCTGCGCCAGCGGCGACGAGGCGTACCGCGGGTCGGCGCGGGAGACGATCGAGGGGCTGCGCCGCGTCCGCGAGGAGCTGCCCGGCGTCCTCACGCTCCTCGGGATCTCGAACGTCTCGTTCGGGCTGCCGCCCGCGGCCCGGCGGGTGCTCAACGCCGTCTTCCTCCACGAGGCGGCCGAGGCCGGCCTCGACCTCGCGATCGTCGACGCGGAGCGCCTGGTCCGCTGGCCGACGATCCCGGAGGGGGAGCGGGAGGCCGCGCTGGACCTGCTCCACGGCCGCGGCGACGACCCGGTCGGCCGGTTCGTCGCCCTGTTCCGCGGGCGCGGCGGGGAGCCGCTCCGCCGCCGCGCCTGGCCCTTCGAACCGGTGGAGGCCCGCCTCGCCCGCCGGATCGTCGAGGCGGACCGGGAGGGCCTCGAGCAGGACCTCGCCGAGGCCCTCGTCCGGATGGAGCCCCTCGAGATCGTCAACGGCCCGCTCCTCGACGGGATGGCCGAGGTCGGCCGTCTCTTCGGCCGGGGCGACCTGATCGTCGCCGAGGTCCTCCAGTCCGCCGAGGTGATGAAGGCGGCCGTCGCCTGGCTCGAGCCCCACCTGCGCCGGGCGGGGGGCGGAGGGAGCCGCGGGAAGGTCCTCCTCGCCACCGTCCGGGGGGACGTCCACGACATCGGCAAGAACCTGGTCGGGATGCTCCTCGAGAACAACGGCTTCACCGTCGTCGACCTCGGCACCCGGGTCGACCCGGCGACCCTCGCCGCGGCGATCGAGAAGCACCGGCCCGACGTGATCGGGCTCTCCGGCCTCCTCGTCCGCTCCGCCCACCAGATGGCGGCGACCGCGGAGGACCTGGCCGCCCGCGGGTACGCGGTGCCGATGCTCGTCGGCGGCGCGGCCCTCTCCGGCCGCTTCACCCGGGAGAGGATCGCCCCGCGCTACCGGGGGGGGATCGTCCTCTACGCCCGCGACGCGATGCAGGGGCTCGACCTCGCCGGCCGCCTGCTCGACCCGGCCGAGCGGGAGCGCCTCGCCCGGGAGGCGGCGGCCCGGGACGAGCCCGCCGCGGAGCCGGCGCCCGCCGAGGCTTCACGTCCCGGAACGGCCGGCCCGGCGCCCCGTTCCGTCCCGCCCGCGCCCGACGTGCCGCCGATCCCGGGAACGGACCCGGAGGTCGTCGAGATCCCGCTGGACGATGCCCTGGCGCTCGTCAACGAGCAGGCCCTCTACGGCCGGCACCTGGGCCTGCGCGGGCCCGTTTCCCGCCTCGACCGGGAGGGAGACCCGAGGCTCGCCCGCCTGCGCGGGACCGTGAGGGAGGTCCTCGCGAGGGCCCGGGAGCGGGGGTGGCTCGCCCCGCGGGGGGTCTTCCGGTTCCTCCACGCCGCGGCCGACGGGGACGACCTGCTGCTGGCCGACCGGCCGATCCGCCGGGCGACCGACCCGGTGCTCGCGCGCCTCCCCTTCCCCCGCCAGCCGGACGGGGAGCGCCTCTCGATCGCCGACTGGGTCGAGCCGGCCGGGACGCGGCCCGACGGGATCGCCGTCTTCGTCGTCACCGCCGGGGAGGCCTGGCGCGAGGGGGCCTTCGAGCTCCGGGAGGCGGGGGAGCTCCTCGCCTCCCACGCCCTGGGCGCCCTGGCCCTCGAGCTGGCGGAGGCGGGCGCCGAGTGGCTGCACCGGGAGATCCGCCGCCGGTGGGGATTTCCCGACCCGCCGGGGCTTCCCGTCGCCGACCTCCTCCGCGGGCGCTACCGGGGCGCGCGGGTCTCGTTCGGGTACCCGGCCTGCCCGGACCTCGCGGGCCAGCGGGTCCTCTTCGAGCTGCTCCGACCGGGGGAGACGATCGGCGTGCGCCTCACCGACGACCTGGTGATGGACCCCGAGGCCTCGGTCTCCGCCCTCGTCTTCCACCACCCCGCGGCCCGCTACTTCTCCGTCCCGGGTTCCTGAGGGGGAGGCGCCAGGACGGCGCGGGCGTGGCGGCCGAGGGCGCCCAGGTACGCCCCGTGGGCCAGGAGGCGGAGGGCGAGGATCGCGACGATCCCGGCGAGGGCGATCCACGGGCTCGCCGCCCGGTACGGGTCCCACAGCGGGCGCAGCCACCGGGCGACGAGGACGACCGCGGCGTCGGCGAGGAGCCAGCTCGCCGCGGCGGTCCACGGCACGAGGGAGCGGAAGGCGGCCACGTACCCCCACCCGAGGGCGAGGAGGCCGGAACGCTTCCCGCCGGCGACGATGCGGGCGAGGCCGAGGTCCCCCGCGACCACCAGGGGCACGGTCAGCAGGAACCACAGCGCCTGCGGACCGACCCGCATCAGGATCGACTGGAGGTCCGACGGCTGGCGCGCCGCCGCCTCGGTCGCCCACGGCAGCAGCACCAGGTACGCATCCCAGCTCACGAGCGCCAACCCCCCGAGGACGAGGCCCGCGAGGACGAGGATCGCGGGGGCCCGGCGCACGGCGTCGGCCCACGCGGCCCGCGCTCCCTCCCAGGGGCCGCTCCCGGCCCGGAGCAGGACCGCCCTCCCGAAGGCGAACAGGAACAGGGCGAGGATCCCGATCGCACCCCACAGGGTGCCGGTCCCGAGCCGCCAGGCCCGGCTCGCCCAGGCGAGATCGACGTAGCGCGGCAGGTCGATCCCGCCGGGCCCGACGACCGGGTCGACCTGGTGGTCCAGGTCCGGGGCGAGGGAGATCGCTGCCGGCCCCGCACCGGCTGCGGCGAGCAGCAGGAGTCCCGCGAGCACCACCGCCCACGCCCCCGGCCGGAACGCCAGCCGCACGAACGAGAGCGCCCAGTCGAGCGCGCCCCGCATCATCCGTGCCTCCCGAGGACCAGCAGCCGCTCGGCGAGCTGGTGCAGGAGCGCGAGGAAGACCCGCCAGGCGTCCTCCCCGGTGCGGCCCCGGCGGACCTGGTTGTTCAGCAGGTCGACGTCGATCGGGTAGCGGCGCCCCGGGTCGACGACGACGCCCCGGACGCGGTGCGGGCCGCGCCGCTCGATCACCACCCACCGGTCCTTCCCGTCCCAGGTGACGAGCTCGGTCTCCCCCCCGTCGTACCGCAGCTCGATCTCGACCGGGAAGCTCCACGGCCCGCGCTGGCGCACGAGCGCCCGGCAGGTGTAGGTGGTCGCCCCCGCGCCGGCGTCCTGCCCCTCGGCACCCGCCGCGTCCTCCGGCGGCGGGTCCTCCGCGCACCGGATCCAGGCCGCCTCGAAGTCGGTCCAGCCGGCCGTTCCCCAGGTGGTCGCGAAGAACTCGTCCGCCGGGGGCACGATCGCCTGGGCCGACGGGTCGGTCTCCCCGGCCGCCAGCATTTCCTCCCGCACCGCGCACGCGGCGCGCACGAAGTCACCGGGGCGCGGATGGCGGAAACGCTGTTCCCGCACGTAGCGCCTGAGGGCGCGCCAGAGCGCCCGGTCACCGGCCACGCGCCGCCAGGTCTCCAGGGTCAACCCGGTCAGCTTGTAGACGTGGGCCCGGTAGGTCGCGTGGTCCGGGTAGGTCCAGCTCTGCCGGAGCACCCGGTCGCTCCCGGCACGGGGAACCCAGGCCTGCCGCTCCCGCCAGGGGAAGAGCCACTCCAGGCGCACGTAGGTGAGCGGGGGACAGTCCCGCACGTACCCGGCGATCAGCCCGTCGGCGAAGCCGAAGACCGTCCCGTCCCCGAGGGCGAGAAAGCGGCCCCAGCCCCGGTCCGCGGTCGCCACCGGCGCCGGGGGGCTGCCCGGGTACTCGAAGGGAAAGAAACCGGTCGTCGCCACGTCCGGCCCGTGGAACCGGTCGAGGGCGGTGGACTCGGCGAACGTGTTGAACCCCTCGTCGAGAAAGGCGTGCTCCTGCTCCGAGTTGGCGACGAGCCCGTAGAAGTACTGGTGGCCGAACTCGTGCATCGTCACCACCTCGGGGCTCTCCCGCTCCGGCGGCACGAGCAGGTGGGATCCGCACGAGATCAGCATCGGGTACTCCATGCCGCCCGAGCCCCCGCCGGACACCGGCGGATCGATCACGCGGAGCACCGGCCACGGGTACGGCCCGAACGCCCGGCCGAAGAACGTGAGCCCGAAGTCGAGGGTGGCCAGGTACCGCCGGGCGATCGACCGGTGGTCCGGCTGCAGGTAGAGGACCACCTCCACGTCGGGAAGCTCGAGCTCCCCGTCCCGCAGTTCCGGTCCGAGGACCTCGCGCCACCACGCCTCGTCCCCCGGGTCCCGGTGCTCGTCTCCCCGGAAGGCGTGCCGCACGACGACGAACCGCGGGTCGGCGAACAGGGCGAAGGCATGGACCGGGGCGGCGTCGAAGGAGACGACGTACCGCCCGTCCCGGGTCTCCTCGTGGACGATCCGGCCGGTCCCGGCGACCTTCCCCTCGTACCGCTCCGGGAACGAGACGGTCACGCGGAAGTGGCCGAAGTCTGCGTAGAACTCGGTCCGCTTGTGGAACGGGCGACAGTTCCACCGGGCGGGCTCTCCCGGGCCGGGGGACTCGAACACGCCGGGCACCGGGATCCAGCGGGTCGCGGCCAGGTAGTCCCCGGCCCGCCCGGTGCGGGCGAAGATTCCCGGGAACCGGGCCCGGAAGGCGAGCTCCAGGGTGACCTCGCCCCCGGGCGGGACCGGCTCGTCGAGGGGAATCACCGCCACCGTCCGGTCGTCCGGGTTCCCGGTGTCCTCGTCGACGTAGCGGACCCGGCCCGTCCAGTCGGCCCCCCCGGGACCCGTGACGGCGAGGAGATCGAGCCCCCCGTCCGGTCGCCGCTCGCTCGGCGAACGACGCCAGAGGGCCTCGCGGCGCCACGTGGACCGGTCGTCGCGGAAGGCGTTCAGCCAGAGGTGCAGGCGCAGCTCGTCGGCCGGCGTGTCCGCGAGGTTGCGCCAGGTGAGCCGCTCGCTCGCGGCGAGGACGCCGGTGGCCGGGTCGTAGTCCCCTTCCACCGCGATGTCCCACGCCAGTCCCACCGCGCCGGGCGCCTCCGCGGACGGGGAAGGAGCGACCTCCCCGCTTCCGGCCGGGGCCGGCAGGCACGCGAGGACCAGGACGATCAACGCCGGGACGACCCCGGGGCTCCCTCCGCGTCGTGGCGACATGCCCGCACGCTATCCCGGCCCGGCCCCCCGCGGCAACCGGGGGCCGGCCATTTACCGGGGCCCGCGGATGCGTTTGCCCGTATCCTCTGGAGGGCCGGTCCCCCGAGCGGAGCCGGTCCGGAGGAGTTCGCCATGTCGTCCTGCCCCCCGCCCCGCGCCGGGCGCCGCGCCCGCCGCGGGATCGTTCCGTTCCTCCTCGCCCTCCTGCTGCTCGTCCCGGCGGCCCTCGCGGCGAAGCCGGCACCGAAACCGGTCGGGCCGGACGGCCGGGCGGTCTACCGGGTCGTCCGGATGGAGGAGCTCGGCCCCCTGGACGTCCTCGAGCTGGTCTCCCTCGGGATCGACCTCGAGCGGAACGGCCGGGGAGACTGGATCGCCTACCTCTCGCCCGAGGAGATGGACAAGCTCGAGGGGCTCGGGTTCACCTGGACCGAGCTGCCCGACCCCGGCCTCGCCGCCCTCGAGCGCGAGCGGGACCGCGGGCCGCTGGCGGAGGGAACCCGCGACTCCTACCACGACTACGACGCCCTGACGTCGGAGCTGCAGGCGATCGCCGACGCCCACCCGGAGATCACGCGCCTGGTCTCCGCCGGGCAGTCGGTCGACGGCCGCGAGCTCTGGTGGATGAAGATCACCGACAACCCGGACCAGGACGAGGACGAGCCGGGGTTCAAGTACATCTCGACGATGCACGGCGACGAGCCGGTCGGCACCGAGAACTGCCTGAAGCTGATCCATCTCCTGGTCGACGACTACGGGACGGACCCCCGCATCACCCGGATCGTCGACGAGGTCGAGACCTGGATCATGCCGATGATGAACCCCGACGGGAACGCCCGGCACCAGCGCTACAACGCCGACGGCGTCGACCTCAACCGGGACTTCCCCGACCGGATCGACGACCCGGTGAACACGACCGAGGGGCGGGCCGTCGAGACGCGGAACATCATGAACTGGCAGTTCGGCCACTCGACGGTCCTCTCGGCGAACTTCCACACCGGCGCCGTCGTCGTCAACTACCCCTACGACAACAACGAGGACCACGCGAACGTCTACACCGCGACCCCGGACGACGACATCGTCAAGGACCTCTCGATCGACTACTCCGAGGACAATCCCCCGATGTACAACTCCTCCAGCTTTCCCCAGGGGATCACCAACGGGGCGGACTGGTACTCGATCTCCGGGGGGATGCAGGACTGGAACTACACCTGGGAGGGCGACATCGAGGTCACGATCGAGCTGAACGACGACAAGTGGCCTCCCGAGTCCGAGCTTCCCCGGCTCTGGAACGAGAACCGCGAGTCGATGCTCTCGTACCTGGAGCGGTCGCTGACCGGGGTGCGAGGCGTCGTCACCGACGCGGAGACCGGCGCACCGGTCGCGGCCACCCTGCACGTCGCCGGCCGGGACATCGACTTCTTCACCGACCCGGCGGTCGGCGACTACCATCGCCCGATGCCCGCCGGGACGTTCGACCTGGTCGTCTCCGCGCCGGGCTACGAGACGAAGACGGTCTCGTTCACGGTGACCGACCCGCGGGCCGAGGCGGTCCGGGTCGACGTCCAGCTCCGGCCCCGGCCGACCGAGCTCGAGCACCGCGGCCACCGGATCCTCTCCGACGGGAACGGCGACGGGTACATCGCCGCCGGCGAGAGCGGCCAGGTCGCCGTCACGCTGGGGAACGACGGCGCGACGGCCCACGGCATCACCGGCGTCCTCGTCCCGCTGACGCGGTACGCGACGACGGCCAACACGGTCGGCTGGCCGGACCTCGCCCCGGGCGAGGAGGCCGAGTCGCTGCCGCCGCACTTCAACGTGCGCGCGGCGGACGATGCACCCCCGGGGCACGTGATGGCGTTCACCGTCGACTGGGACACGACCGACGGCGTCTCGGGCGAGACCGACGCGTTCTTCATCCCGGTGGGGCCGCCCGTCCACGAGATCGACGAGTCGACCGACGTGCCGAAGGACATCGACGACAACGCGACGGTCGAGAGCACCCTCGACGTCGCGAAGGACGAGCGGATCGACGAGGTCAACGTGCGGGTCGACATCACCCACACGTACATCGGCGACCTGACCGTGACCCTGGTCGCCCCGGACGGGACCGAGGTCCGGCTCCACGACCGCTCCGGCGGTTCGACCGACGACATCCACACCTGGTACGACACCGAGACGCAGCCGGTCGACGACCTCGGGGTGCTCGACGGCAAGGGCTGCCAGGGCACGTGGACGCTGCGGGTCACCGACCATGCCGGCGGCGACACCGGCACGCTGGACGGCTGGAAGCTCGAGCTCTACACCCGGCCCTGGGAGGACCCGGTGGCCGAGGTCCGGCTCCGCTCGGTGACGAGGACCGACGACGGGAAGGTCCGGCTCGAGTGGTGGCCGGTCGGCACGGCGGACCGCTACCGGGTCCACCGGTCGGCCGACCCCTCCGCGGCGGAGAACTTCGCGGACGTCACGGCGGAGGACGACGACCCGGCCGACACGGTCTTCGTCGACGCCTCGACCGGCTCCTTCGCCTGCTGGATCGTCACCGGCGAGGGGCACACCGGCGAGGGCGCCTGGGGTCACTACGGCCGCTGATCCCCGCGGCGCTGCGCGCCGCCCGGGTCGCCTCCCGGCGACCCCTACAAGCCCCTCGGGTCTGCTGCCGGCGACTCCTGCGGGAGGCCCGTACGCCAGCGCGCGGACCAGGGGTTCCGTGGTTTCTTGTAGGGGCGCCCGGAAGGGCGCCCGCCGGTCAAGCGAAGGCCGGGTCACACGCGCCGGCGGGATCGAGCCAACGGACCCGCTCCAGGTCGAACCGGTCGACCAGCTCCGGGTGCCACGGCCGGACCCGGGCCGTGTAGCCGAACCGCCCGGTCTCCTGGCAGGGAAGCTTTCCCTCGTACACCCAGGTCCCCGGGCCGGCGGGCCCGCGACAGAGCAGCTCGACCGCGCGGCCGGACTCGATCTCCCCGTCCGCGTCCAGCGGGCCGTACCACAGCTCCACCCGCACGTCGTCCGGCGAGAGGCCGCCGAGGCGCACCCGGGCCTCCACCTCGAGCCGCTCCCCGACGCGCGCCTCGGCCCGGGAGAACCCGGCCGAGAGGATCCCCACCTCGTGCCAGGCGGAGCGCACCCGCTGCTTCCAGGCGACGAGCTCCCGGGCCAGGGCAAACCCGTCCCCGGACAGCTTCCGCCAGCTCTCGGCGGAGGGGATGTAGTAGCGGGTGACGTACTGCTCGACCATCCGGTTCGTGTTGAACACCGGGCCCAGCTTCCGCATCGAGGCCTTCATCATCGCGATCCAGCCGCGGGGAGGACCGTCCCCCTTTCGCTCGTAGAAGAGCGGAATCACCTCGTTCTCGAGGACGTCGTAGAGCGCCCGGGACTCGACCTCGTCCTGGTAGTCCGGGTCCTCGTACTCCTCCCCGTGGCCGATCGCCCACCCCGTGTCCGGGGCGTACCCCTCGCACCACCAGCCGTCGAGCACCGAGAGGTTGAGCCCGCCGTTCGGGATCACCTTCATCCCGGACGTGCCGGACGCCTCGAGGGGCCGCCGCGGGTTGTTCAGCCACACGTCCACGCCCTGCACCAGGTACCGCGCGATCTCGATGTCGTAGTTCTCGAGGAAGACGAAGTGGGGCCGCACGTCCGCCTGGCGCGCGAAGTGGATGATCTCCCGGATCAGCGCCTTCCCCCCGTCGTCCCGCGGGTGGGCCTTCCCCGCGAAGATGAACTGCACGGGCCGCTCCGGGTCGGTCAGCAGCCGGCGCAGACGGTCCGGGTCCCGCAGCAGCAGGGTCGCCCGCTTGTACGTGGCGAACCGCCGGGCGAAGCCGATCGTCAGTGCCTCCGGGTTCAGGACCTCCCGGGCCGCCTCGATCTCCCGCTTGGACGCGCCCCGGGCCCGGAGCTGCCCGGCGAGCCGCCTTCGCGCGAAGGCGATCAGCCGCTCCCGGCGCCGTTCGTGCACCCGCCACAGCTCGACGTCGGGCACCTGGTCGATCCGCTCCCACACCGAGTGGTCGGCGGGCCGCTCGAGCCAGTCCGGCCCCAGGTAGCGCTGGAGCAGGGTGGTCATGTCGGCGCTGGTCCAGGAGCGGGTGTGGATGCCGTTGGTGACGTGCCCGATCGGGATCTCCTCCCGGGGCACGGCCGCCCAGATGTCGGCCCACATCCGCCGGGAGACCTCCCCGTGCAGGCGGCTGACGCCGTTCGCCTTGGCGGTCGTCCGCAGGGCGAGGAGCGCCATGTTGAACGGCTCGGAGGGATCGTCGGGGTTCCGGCGGCCGAGGGCCATGAACCAGTTCCGGTCGATGCCGCTCCGGTCGAGCAGCGGGCCGAGGAACTCGTGGACGAGGGGAGGCGGGAACTCGTCGATGCCGGCCGGGACGGGCGTGTGGGTCGTGAAGAACGTCCCGCCCCGGACGACCTCCAGGGCCTCCTCCGTGGAAAGGCCGTCCTTCTCCTTGCGCCGCCGGATCCGCTCCACCGCCATGAACGCGGCGTGTCCCTCGTTCATGTGGCAGACCTGGACGTGGAGGCCGAGGGCCCGCAGCGCCATCATCCCGCCGACGCCGAGGACCAGCTCCTGCTGGATCCGGGTCCGCTGGTCTCCTCCGTAGAGCTGGTAGGTGATCCTGCGGTCCTCGTCCGAGTTCTCCTCCACGTTGGTGTCGAGCAGGAAGAGGGGCACGCGGCCCACCTGGACCCGCCACACCTGGGCGACCACGTCGCGCCCAGGGAAGGGAACGCGCACGGTCAGCGCGGCGCCCCGGTCGTCCCGCTCCAGGTTGACCGGCATGTTCCAGAAGTCGTTGTCGGGATACCGTTCCTGCTGCCAGCCGTCCGCCGACAGGTACTGCTGGAAGTACCCCTGCCGGTAGAGGAGCCCGACGCCGCAGAGGGGAACGCCCAGCTCGCTCGCCGACTTCAGGTGATCCCCGGCCAGGATCCCGAGACCGCCCGAGTAGATCGGCAGGCACTCGGTCAGGCCGAACTCCATCGAGAAGTACGCGATCTGCGGGGCGTCGACCTTTCCCCAGCGTTCCTCGAACCAGGTCGTCCTCTCGAGGTGCCGGTGGAGCTGCTCGAGGGCCCGGTCCAGGTGATCGAGAAACCCGTTGTCCCCGGCGAGCCGCTCGAGGCGCGCCTGGGAAACCCGGCCGAGCATCCGTACCGGGTTGTGACCGGTCGATTCCCACAGGTCCCGATCCAGGCGCCGGAAGAGGGCGATCGCCTCGTGGTTCCAGGTCCAGTGCAGGTTCCACGCCAGCTCGACGAGCCCCGCGAGGGGCTCCGGGAGGTTGGCGCGGACGCGGAAGGTACCGATCGGACGCGGCATGGCGGGCTCCTTCCGGGGGACGTGGCGCTCCCCCTGCCCGTCTCTTCGGCCGCGGCCGCACGAACTTCAGCGAACCGTCCCGGGTGCTCCCGGTCAGCGCCCCTCGAACCGGGGAGGACGCTTCTCCGCGAAGGCCCGCAGGGCCTCCCTCCGGTCCTCCGTCGGGAGGATCGACAGGTACTCCCCGTGCTCGACCTCGAGGCCGGCGGCCAGGTCCCCGACGGCGAGCCCCCGGTCGATCGCGCGCTTCGCCGCGCGCAGCGCGAGCGGACCGCACCGGGCGATCTCCGCGGCGAGCGCGAGGGCGACCTCCCGCAGCCGGTCCGCGGGCACCGCCAGGTCGACGATGCCGTCCCGGGCGGCCTCCGCCGCCGGCGCCACCCGCGCCGTGAAGATCCATCGCTTGGCGACGGCGGGGCCCGCGATCCGCGCGAGGCGCTGGGTCCCGCCCGCGCCGGGAATGATCGCGAGGGAGCACTCCGGCAGCCCGACCCTGGCGTCCTCGGCGGCGACCCGCAGGTCGCAGGCCAGGGCCAGCTCGAGTCCTCCCCCGAGGGCCGCGCCGCCGATCACGGCGATCACCGGTACCGGGATCCCCGCGACCGCCGAGCACATCTCCCCGATTCCGCGGACGGTGTCGACGACCTCGTCGTCGGTCATCCCCTTCCGTTCCTTGAGGTCCGCCCCGGCGCAGAACGCCTTCCCCCGGGCGGTCACCAGCACGCACGCAAGGGCCGGGTCGTCGCCGATCCGCTCCGCCGCCTCCCGCACCTGCCGGACCATCTCCCGCGAGAGCGCGTTCACCGGCGGCCGGTCCAGCACGATCTCGATCACCCGTTCCGCCGGCCGCTCCACCTTCACGAACGTCTCCGCCATCTCGTCCTCCTCGTCCACGGGCGCAGGGTGGCACGGCGGACCGCACGGCTCAACCGGCCGTTGGCAGGAGGCGACGGGTGGGGCAGGATCTTCCCCATGCGCGGGGTGCCCGGACGCTTCCTGGCGACGCTCTTCGGCGTCGGCGTGCTGCTGGCCGCGGGGACGGTCCCGGCCCGGGCGGGGCGCGTGCCGCGGCCCCGGGCGGCGTGGGACGGGGAGTACCGGGGCTGGGTCGCCGTCGTCGACGGGATCGAGCGTCCCGACCTGGTGGTCCGGCCCGGGGACGGGCGGGCGCCGGGGGACGAGCGCACCGCCATCCGCCGCGCCCGGCGCGCTCTCCGGCGGCGCCGCCGCCGGGCCGGCGCCGCGGGTCCGCGGCTCCTCCCGGTGGCCCCGGCCCACCAGCACGGACGACTCTCCCGGAGGTTCCTCCGCCGGCACGCGGTGGTCACCCGCCTGCTCGTCGTCGACGACGCGGAGACGCCCGTGGCAGGGGCCCGGGTCTTCCGCTACACGGACCCGTCCTTCTACGCGGTCAACACCGGGGAGGACGGGGCACGCCTCTTCGGCGCGTGGCGGTACCTCCCCTGGTCCTACCCGGCGATGGACGCGATCGGAGACGCGGCGCTCCACCTCGGGTACTGGCGCGACCGGGGGTTCGCCCCCGTGGCGGCGCTTCCCCCCGACGGGGACTGGCGCGCCGCGTTCTTCACCCCGGGGGTGCGCCCGGTCCCCCAGCCTCCCCTCGAGTACGTCGGCCGCACCGACGACGCGGGCGTTCTCGAGGCGACGTGCGGGATCTTCGCCCTCCGGGACCGGAAGCGGTTTCCCCGGGCGGTCGTCCCGACGGCGATCCGCGTCGGGTACGTCGTCCTGGCCCCCGGCTACCTGCCCGCCTTCACCGAGCGCCGGTTCGTCGCGGGAGGAGTCCGCGAGCGGCGGACCGTGCACCTGCTGCGGGCCCCGGACGCTCCCCTGTTCACGTCGATCGCGTGGAAGGCCACCTGCCGCCTCGCCGACGGGATGCGGCTCGCGGGACGGGCACCGGCGGACGTTCTCGCGGAGATCGACCGCCTGGTCCGCCGGCTGGCACCGGAGCTCGCCCGGGTCCCCGGCGAGGTGCGGGAGGCGACGCGGCGCCGGGCCCGGGCCCGGCTCCTGGACCGCCTGGTCCGCCGGGCGGGCCCGGGGCTCCGCGCGCCCCTCGCGCGGGCCGCCCTGGACGCGACTCCCGGGGATCCCTCCCGGGCGTTCCGGCTCGCCGTCGCTCTCGCCCCCGCCGCGGTGGCCGGGCAGGTCCCATGGGGCCGCGGGCTCGACGCGGGCGAGCGAGAGGCCCGGGGGATCCTGGAAGACGTGGTCCGCCGCCGGCCCCGGTTCCTCCCTGCCTTCCCCGCCCTCGACCGGCTGTTGCGCCTCGCCGGAGAAGCGGAAGACGTCCGCCGGGCCCACCTGGAGCGGATGCTCCGGGAGGCCCCCTTCGATCCCTGGGCCCGGGGCCGCGTGGGGGCGACCCTGCTGCGCCGCGGCCGGGCGGTCGAGGCCTTCGACCACCTGCGCTACGCCCGCATCGAGGAACCCGGCCTCGGCGGTGACGAGGAGCTGGGCCGGGCCCTGGCGGCCCACTGGTGGCGGCTCGGCCTGCCGGAAAAGGCCGGCTTCTACGCCTTCCTGCTCGGCGGAACGGTCCCCGAGGCGCCGGCCGTGCGCCCGCGGGGAGGGTTGCCGTGAGCGAGGTCGGCCGCCCCCGCAACGCCACGAAGGCGGACGTCCGCATCGAGACGCGGAACGGCCGGGAGGTCGTCGTCAAGGACTTCGGTCCCCGCTCCCTGCCCGTTCGGCTGCTCGCCGGCCGGCCCGCCCTGCGCCGCGAGGCCCGGGTCTACGCGCGCCTCGCCGGCATCCGGGGGATCCCGTCCTGCCTCGGCCTCGAGGAACCGGACCGCCTGGTCCTCGAGCGGGCTCCGGGGACGCCACTCGACCGGCTGCGTCCCGGGCGGGTCCCGGCCGCGGTGTTCGACGACCTGGACCGGGTCCTCCGGGAGATCCACGCGCGGGGGGTGGCGATCGCGGACCTGCACCGGTCGAACGTGCTCGTCCACGGGGAGCGGGTGCACGTCATCGACTTCGCGATCGCCCGGATCGCCCGGGACCCGGCCCGGCCGGGCTGGCTCGTCCGGCGGCTCCAGGAGCTGGACCGCCACGCCGCGGCCCGGCTCCGCGCCCGCTACCTGGGCCTGCCCGAACCCCGCCCGCGGGGGTTCTTCGGGCTCCTCTACCGGGCCGGCCGAGCGATCAAGCGCCTGCTCCGTCGCCGGTGACCCGGGCGGCGCGAAGCGCCCCACATCACGCGGCGAACGCGGACCATGGCACCCCGTGCGTCCGGCACCCTCGGGCGGCCTCCCGGCCGCCCCTACAAGACCCCACGGAACGCGCGGCGCGGGGTTTGTAGGGGTCGCCGGCAGCGAACCCGAGGGGCTTGTAGGGGCCGCCGGAAGGTGACCCGGGGGGCGATCAGGCCTCCTGCTGGACGGCGATCGCCACGAGTTCTTCCCACCACTCGAGGCGCGGCACGTCGCCGCCCCCTTCTTCCACGGGGAGCCGCGCCGGCTGCGCGGCCAGGGGCGGCTCGTCCGGGGCCGGCTCCGGGGCGGGACCGGTCTCGTCGGCGCCGGTCGCCGGCGTTCCATCCCCGCCGGCCTCGCCCTCGCCGTCCGGCTTCCTCTTCTTGCGGCGGCGGCGACGGCGCTTCTTCTTCCGCTTCTCGCCGTTCGCACCGGGATCCCCGGCGTCGCGGTTCTCCCCGGCGGCCGCGTCGGCTTCCTCCGTGGCAGGATCGCCGGAAGCGTCGGTGGAGGGTTCCTCCCCTCCCACCTCGCTCTCCCCGGGAGACGGTTCGTCCGCGCCGGCGTCCGCTCCCGCGCCCGACTTCTTCTTCTTGCGCCGGCGACGGCGCTTCTTTTTCTTCCTGCCGTTCCCTTCCTCGGCGGCCTCCTCGGCCGCGGCGGCAGCCTCCTCGGCCCGGACCTCCTCCATCGCCTCGAGGATCTCCCCGGAGGAGGGCGGCGCCACCAGGGGTTGCTCGGTCTCGTCCCGCTTCCGCGGCACGGTCCGGATCTCCGCGTCGTCCCGCAGGAGCCGGGAATCGGCCCGGACCAGGATCGTCGTCCCGTACCGTTCCTCGAGGCCGATCAGCTCGTGGCGCTTCTGGTTCAGGACGTACTCGGCGACCTCCGGCGGCAGGACCACCTCGATGTTCTCGAGGTCACCCCGGACGACCCGGGTCTGGAGCCGGCGCAGCGCCTGGAGGGCGGCGGCCTCGACCGTCTTGATCGACCCGGTCCCGGCGCAGACCGGGCAGTCGACGTACCGGAGGGAGGACTTCTCCGGTCGCAGCCGCTCGCGGCTGATCTCCATCAGGCCGAGCTTGCTGATCCGCGTGACGTCGTACCGGGCCTTGTCCCGGCGGAGCGCATCCCGCATCGCCTTCTCGACCTGGCGCACGTGCTTCGACGAGCGCATGTCGATGAAGTCGATCACGATCAGGCCCCCGAGGTCCCGCAGCCGGAGCTGCCGGGCGATCTCCCGGGCCGCCTCGACGTTCGCCTTGAGCGCCGTGTCCTCGATGTGCCCCTCGCCGCGCATCTTGCCGGAGTTGACGTCGATGGCGGTCAGGGCCTCCGTCGTGTCGAAGATCAGCGCGCCGCCCGAGGGAAGGGGCACCCGCCGGCGGAAGATGTTCTCGATCTGTTCCTCGAGGTTGTACTTGTTGAAGATCGGGCGGTCGCCCTGGTAGAGCTTGACGATCTTCTTCTTCTGCGGCAGCACGACCTCGAAGAACTCGACGATCTCCTCCCAGGTGTCCCGGTCGTCCACCAGGATCTCGTCGATGTCCGGCGTGAACAGGTCGCGGATCGCCCGGATCACGAGCGACCGCTCCTTGTAGACGAGGGCCGGGGCCTTCACCTCCCGGGCCGCCTGCTCGATCTTTTCCCACAGGCGGAGGAGGTAGCGGAGGTCCCGCTGGATCTCCTGCTTGGTCGCGGCGGCGCCGGCGGTCCGCACGATCACGCCGAACCCCTCCGGGAGCGGGAGGGAGTCGACGATCTTCTTGAGCCGGTCGCGGACCTTGTCGTCCAGCTTGCGGGAGATTCCCTTGCTGTCCTGGAACGGGGTCAGGACCAGGTAGCGCCCCGGCAGGCTGAAGTAGGTCGACAGGGTCGGCGGCTTGTTGGCGAAGGCGTCCCGGACGACCTGGACCAGCACCTCCTGGCCCTTGTGGATGTGGCTCTCGAGGCGGTTCCGGTTGCCGTTCCCCCGGGCGGGATGGACCCGGAAGTTGACCTCGTCGAGGGGAAGGAACCCGGCCCGCTTGTCGCCGATGTCGACGAAGGCCGCCTGCAGGCCGGGGTGGACCGACTCGACCTTCGCCTTGTAGAGGTCACCCTTGCGCGACTTGTGATCGAAGGTCTCGATCTCGAACGACTCGAGGACGCCGTCGCTGACGATCGCCACCCGGCTCTCCTCGGCGTGGGTGACGTTGATCAGCATCACCTTGTGCTTCTTCTCGGCCACGGATCATCTCTCCCGGCGCCGGTGCCGTTCCGCACCGTGGCGCCCAGGCGGGGCCCGTCACCGTCCGTCCTCCGGCCGGGCGGGATACGTCTCCACCCGGCTCTCCGGCAGGGCACGGCGGGCCGCGGCGGCGATCTCCTCGAGCTCTTCCGGGGAGAGGGCCGTGATCTCCGGGGTCGGGGGGCGGCGGGCGACGGTGGTCACCTGGACCTCCGCGATCGCTCCCCCGGCCGCCCGGATCTCCGCGAGACGGCCTGCCCAGGCCTCGATCTCCTCCCGGGCGGGCGCGATGCCCGCCTCGCGGAAGAAGAGGGACTGGACGACGACGGGGCGGCGGCGCGCCTCCCCGCGAATGTTGTCGAGGACGCGCTGGAACGGGACCCGCGTCCCGTTCACGTGGTGGAACCGTTCCTCGGTCCCCGCGTCCAGCTTGGCCCAGACCCGTCCCCCCCGGGCGGCCAGGGCGTCGAGGCCCCGCCGCACTCGCTCGAGGTGGAACAGGCTGGCGTTGGTGATCAGGGTCATCGGCACGCCGGGAAGGCGACGGACCAGCAGCTCTCCCACCTGCTCGACCAGGTCCGGCCACCCCGGCCAGCCGGTCGGCTCGCCGTCCCCGGAGAACGCGACGTCGGCGACCCTCCGCCACGCGGCAGGCGCCCCGTCGATCGCCGCCAGCTCCGCGAGCCGGCCGGCGGCGGCCGCGGCCAGCATCTCGTCCAGCTCCGCGAGCAGCCGCCGCACGTCGACCTCGGTCACCGCCGGGGGGATCGTCCGGTCCACCTGGCAGTAGATGCAGGCGAAGTTGCACGCCTTGTCCGGGTTGACGTTGATCCCGATCGACACGCCCCGCGCCCGCCGCGAGAGGACGGCGTAGACGTAGCGGTTCGTGCCGAAGGTCCGGGGATGGCTGTCGGTGCGGAGCCTCGCGGCCTCCCGGCCGGCGCCGTGGTGCGATCCGGTCATGCCGCGCGGATTGTACCCCGGCGGGCCCCCGGGCGCGCCCCCGCTATACTCCGCGCCATGAAGCGCGTCCCGGCCGAGCTGCGGATCGACCTCCTCGACGCCTCCCTCCGCGTGGCCACCGACGGGGATGCGCTCGTCCGCCTGCTCCGCGACGAGCTCGGGCCCCTGGTCCGCGAGGCGGACGGCGCCGACCCCTCCCTGCCGCTGGTCGAGGTCCGCTTCGACCCGCCCCCGCCCCGGCTCGCCGCCGGGGATGCGCCGGTCCCCCTCGATCCGGCCTCGGCCCCGGAACAGGCGTACGGGGCGATCTTCCGCGCGCTTCTCGACCGGGTCCGGGGGTGGCTCCTCCTCCACGCGGCGGCCCTGGAGCGGGACGGGCACGCGTACCTCGTCGCCGGCCCGTCCGGCAGCGGGAAGACCACCCTGGCCCTCGGGCTCCTCTCGCGCGGGTACCGGCTCCTCTCGGACGATTTCGCCCCGCTGCACCGGGAGACCGGCCTCGTGCACCCGTTCCCGAAGCCGCTGGGAATCCGGCCCGGGGAGGCGGCACGCCTGGCGGCGCCCTGGCTGGCCACGGGGCGCCTCCCGGCCGGCCTGCTCGCCGGTGACCCGGTTCCCCTCGGCGGGATCGCCCTCGTCTCCACCGGGAACGGCCCACCGGATCCCCGGGCGCCCTACCTCTACGCGATCACCGTGGCCGGGGACGGCTGCGCGGAGGCCGAGCGGCTCGTGCGGGTGCCCGGCCTGCGCCTCCTGGAACGCCGGGGCGGGGAGTTCCTCTGCGAGATCGACCCTGCCCGGGTCCGCGGGGCGGACCTGGACCGGCTCCTCGAGGAGATCACGGCGAACGCCCTCCAGCACGGGGTGGTCGCCCCGCCCCACCGGGAGGGCGCGCGGGCGACCCTCGCCCCGCTCCGCCCCTCCGACGCCCTGGTCCTCCTCCTGCGCGAGCTCCAGAACCGGCGGGCCGGAAACGCGCTCCTGCGCTCCGTGGGGGGAGACGCCGCGCGCCTCGCCCTCGAGCTGGCGGAGCACCTGGCGGGAGTGCCGGTGACCGGCGTGCTCGCGGGCGCTCCCGGCAACACGGTGGAGCTGCTGGACCGATGGTTCCGCGGGACGGCATCCGGCTGACGGCGCCGGCGGGAGAGGCCGGCTGCTTCGGGGCGCCCCTCCTCGCCGCCGGGGAACTCCGGCCCGGGATCGCCGACGTCGTGGTGGTCGGCATCCCCTGCGAGGCCGGCGCCCTGGGGCGTCGCGGGCCCGCCCGTGCACCCGCGTCCCTCCGCGAGGCGTCCCGCGAGGTGTTCCTCTACCGGGAGGACGCCGAGAGCGGCGAGCCGCTCGGTGCGATCGACCTGGAGCGCGGCGAGCTGGTGCTCGCGGGAGTCCGCGTGCGGGACCTGGGCGACCTGGTCCTCCCCGGGGAACCGGGCCCGGAGGAGGTGGCGACGCGGGCCCGGGAGGTCGTCGCGCGGATCGCCCGGGCCGGTGCCCTGCCCCTCGTGCTCGGGGGCGACCACTCGGTCTCGGCCGGGGTCGTCGCCGGGCTCGCCGACGCCGGCGAGCTGGGAGTGCTGGTCCTCGACGCCCACCTGGACACGTCGCCCCGCTCCGACGTGCCGCTGACCCATGCCACCTGGATCCCGGCGGCGCGCCGGGTGCCGGCGGTCCGCAGGCTCGTCCACGTCGGTGCCCGGGGCTGGCATCCGCCCACGGCGGACTTCCGGCGGCGGCTGGCCGCCGGGGCCCCTCCGGCGGAGGCGCTCGCGGCCACCCTCGCCGCGGGCGGGATCGACCGCATGGTGCCCTCGGCGGAGCTGGTCGACCGGGGCGGGCAGGCGATCCTCGCCGCCCTCGACGGCGCGCTCCGCTGGCACGTCAGCCTGGACGTGGACGTCCTCGACCCCGCCGCCGTGCCGACCACGCCCCTGCCCGTCCCCCTGGGGCCCCAGCCCCGGGAGCTCGCCCTGCTCCTCGAGGGGCTGGGCCGGCGGATTCCCCTCGCCGGGATCGACGTCGTCGAGTACGCGCCCCTCGGGATCACCCCCGCCGCGGCCCGGACGACGATGGCCCTGGTCGTCCGCCTCCTTGCCGCCGCCGCGCCGGCCCTCGGTTCCTAGTCCCCCGGGGGCGTGACCTCGAGGACGATCGGAGGCAGGTCGAACACCCGCAGGCGGTAGACCGCCGGTTCCGCCGGGACCTCGAAGACCGCCTGGAACGGCAGCGATGCGGGACGCTCGTCCTCCCCGGTCCAGGACTCGAGCTCTCCCCGGGACGTGAACAGCACCGCCTGGCCATGGACCTCCAGCGGGACGCCGACGGGACGGCGGACGCCTCCGTCCTCGTCCTCGAGGACCACGTCGGCGGAGGGGCCCGCCGGCCGGAGGCGCAGGGTGTCGATCTCCGGGTGCAGGCCCCGGAGCAGCACGGAGACCTCGAGGAACATCCGCCCCTCGGGCGGGCGCACGCCGGAGTAGTCCTCGCGCACGTGGTGACCGAGCGGCACGAGCCGCAGGCCGTCCCGCTCCACGTGCCGCCCGGGAACGTGGACCGCGTCCCGGCCGACGACGTGCCGGTCCAGCCACTCGACGATCCGCAGGTGGGCGTCCAGCCGGTGGGCCGGCTCGAAGATGCCGTGCCCCTCCCGCGGGTAGAGGACGAGTTCCGTCGTGCGGCCGAGGGAGACGAGGGCCCGGTGGAGGGCCTTGCCGTTCGTGAACAGGGTGTTGTCGTCCTCGAGGCCGTGGAGCACCAGGACCGGGGCCGTGATCCTGTCGGCCCGCAGCAGGGGCGACCGCTCGCGGTAGAGGTCGGGTTTCTCCCAGGGGCGACCCCCGAGGTAGTGGACCTCCCACGAGCAGTAGTCGGACCCGGCCCAGTCCTGGGCGAGATCGAAGATCCCGGCGATGGAGATCCCCGCCCGGAAGGCATCGCTGGTCGCCAGCAGCCAGTTGACCAGGTAGCCCCCGTAGCTGGCGCCCGCCACCGCCGCCCGGGACGTGTCCGCGAGCCCGCGGCGCCCGATCTCGGCGACGCCGGCCAGGACGTCCCGGGCGTCGGCCCCTCCCAGGTCTCCCCGGTTGGCCAGGGAGTACCGCTCCCCGTAGCCGGAGGATCCCCGGTAGTTCGGCAGGAAAACGGCGAAGCCCCGCGCCGCGAGCGCCTCCGCCTCGTACACGCGGAACGTGTCGATCGCCCGCCAGTGGGGGCCACCGTGCAGCCAGGCGAGCAGGGGGGGCGGCCCGCCCGTGGCGGCCCGCCCGTCCCCCGGTGGCAGGACGACCAGCCCCTCGTGGCGGAACCCCTCGTTCTCCCAGGAGAGCCGCACCCGCCGCGCCCGGAGCCACTCCCCGGCGCCCGGGTTCAGGTCGGTCAGGCGCTGGAGTGCTCCGCCCGCCAGGTCGAGGAGGCACACCTCCGGGGGGGCGTCCGGCCACTCCGCGACCACCGCCGGGAGGCCCTCCCGCAGCGGGGCGTCGAGCGCGTGGACGACCACCCCCTCGACGGGCAGCACCTCGTGTTCCCCGGTCCCCGGGTCGACGACGACGAGCCGCGATTCCATCCCCCATGCGACCGCCGCCGCCACCCGGCCGTCCGCGAGAACGGTCCACGCCTCCACGTCCCGGTCGATCCCGGCGAGCAGCAGTCGCGGGGGGGCATCCGGGTCGGCGAGGTCGACCGCCAGCAGCTCCTGGCGGGAGAAGGCGACGCGGGGATCGGCCCAGCCCTCGAACACGAGGAACCGGCCGTCCCGCGTGAAGCGGGGACCGGTCTCGTTGCCGCCTCGGCCCCCGCTCACGCGCCGTTCCTCCCCGGACGCCAGGTCCCGCAGGATCACCTCGCACCGGTCCAGGTCCTCGGGGCGCCCGGTGTGGTTGGTGGCGTACGCGAGGGCCTTTCCGTCGGGCGACACGTCGAAGTCGACGACCCCCCGGCGAGGGGGGAGCAGCACCCGGGAACGGTGACGCTCCTCCCGGTCCCGCCCCTCCCGGTCGTCCAGCGGATGGAAACGGATCTCGAGCAGCGGGATCTCCTCGTCGACGACCAGCGGGTCGTCCCGGTCGTCCCGGCGCCGGCGGCGCCAGCCCCGTTCGGCGGCGGGCCGCGGGGCGGGGCCCAGGGTGACGACGCCGGATCCGTCCGGCCAGAACGCCCAGGCTTCCACGCCCTCGGGGGCCTCGGTCAGGCGTTCCGCCTCGCCGCCGCTCGCCCGGAGGGCGAACACCTGCTGCTTGTCCTCCCCGTCCTCGCGGACGTCGTCCTCCTCGTCCTCGTGGGGCTGGGGCCGGAACGCGAGGAAGCCGAGCCGGCTCCCGTCGGGCGACCAGCACGGCGCGGTCGCGTCGTGGAGCCCGTGCACCCACTGCTCCGAGGACGGGGCGTCCCGCCCCGCGGCGGGCGCCACGTGGACCCGCGTCCGCAGCTCGCTCTTGCCGAAGTCGCTCTCGGTCAGGGTGAACGCCACCCGCTCCCCGCCGGGAGCGGCCGCCGGGTCTCCCGGCACCGCCAGCCCCAGGAGGTCCCGGGCGGTGACACGTCGCCTGCGCTCGTCGTGGGTCATCGCTCTTCCTTCGCCGCCCCCGGAACCCGGGGACCCTTCAGCTTGCCCCCTCCCGGGACGATAAGCACGTGCAGGAGTGGCCCTAGGTGAGCGACAAGACCCTGGAGCAGGAAGCGACCTTCTTCCCCGTGGCCCTGGCGATGCTGGAGCCGGGGAAAGTGCTGCCCTGCGAGATCTGGATTCGACACGAGGGGAAGAAGCCGGTCCTCTACCGGACGGCGAACCTGCCGTTCACCGAGGAGCACCGGCGGCGGCTCATCGAGGCCGGGGTCCGGCACGTCTACATCTCCTTCGAGGAGGCGGGCGCCTGGAACCGCTACCTCGAGGACCAGCTCCGGGACCGGATCAGCGACCCGAGCCGCCCGCTCGAGGAGCGAACGAGGATCCTGCTGGATACCGCGGCCCCCCTGATGCGCGAGGTGCTGGAGAACCCGGCGGCTCCCGGGGTCAAGGAGCGCGTCGGCAACCTGGCGGACGCGATCGTGCACCTGGTCGACGGACCGGAGGCGTTCTCGACGGCGGTCCAGCTCCTGGAGCACGACTACTACACCTACACGCACTGCACCCACGTGGCGATCTACCTCGTCGCCCTCGCCCGGGAGACGGGGATCGACTCCCCGGACGTCCTGGCGAGCCTCGGGCGCGCGGGCCTGATGCACGACTGCGGCAAGTGCCGCGTTCCCCGGGAACTGATCAACAAGCCGGGGAAGTTCACCCCCGAGGAGTGGGAGCAGATGAAGCGCCACCCCGTGGAGGGGTCGCGGATCCTCGAGGAGGCGGGCTGGAAGGACGAGATCGTGCGGGAGGTCTGTCTCCGGCACCACGAGCGCCTCGACGGAACCGGGTACCCGGACGGAATGACCGACCGGGAACTCGGCCGGTTCACCCGGATGGCGGCGATCGTCGACGCCTTCGACGCGATGACGACCGACCGCTCCTACCAGAAGGGGATGACCGGCTTCGAGGCGATGCGGATCATCCACGGCAAGGGGAAGGGAAAGTACGACCCGCAACTGGTGCGCGAGTTCCTCGGCCTGATGATCCGTCGCTAGCCTCGACCGGAGCAGGTCGCCATATTCCCCGTGGGGATCGGGGAAGGGACGATGACGCGATGGTCTTCTCCTTCCTGAAGAGGCGGACGAAGCACGAGGACCCCGCAAGGGCCGTGGCGGCCGGGGACTACGAGACGGCCCTCGAGATCTACCGCGAACGGGCGCGGAACGACGCGATGAGGTCCGCCACGTGGCACAAGAAGGCGGCGGAGGTGCTGGCCCTGCTCGGACGCACCGGGGAGGCCGTGGAGGAGTACCTCCTCGCGGCCGCGGCCTACGAGCGGGACGAGCGCCATCTCCAGGCCCTGGCCCTCTACCGGACGATCCTCCGGATCGACCCGGACAACGAGGCCGTCCGGGAGAAGCTCGGAGAGATCGCGGCGCCGGAACCCGCCCCCGGGGAGGACGAGGCGCTGGCCCACGGGATGACGATCCGGACCCGGCTCAAGAAGTACGTCCCCCTCTTCTCGGAGTTCGACCGGGAAGAGTTGACCGGCATCGTCGAGGTGATGGAGGTCCACCGGGTCGACGCCGGCCACGTGGTCTTCTCCCAGGGGGAACCGGGGGACTCCCTCTGGATCGTCGCCGAGGGAGAGGTCGCCCTGACCGTCCGGGGGAACGACGGCGAGGCGGTCGAGGTCGACCGGATCGGCGAGGGCGGCTTCTTCGGCGAGGTCTCCGCCCTCTCCCGGGCGCCCCGCAACGTGACCGCGATCACGACCCGGCCCGGGGAACTGCTGGAACTCTCCCGGGACTACCTGGAGGCGGTGGCGATCGTCCACCCGCGGGTCTGGGAAGTCCTCGAGGAGTTCCAGAAGCGCCGCCAGGTCCCGGTCGGGATCTGAGCCGTCACTCGGTCTCGGGCGGCTCCACGTCGAACGGGTCGCGCGGGCGCCGGAACAACCGCCAGAACACGACGGCCAGGATCAGCAGCGCCGACCCGAGAGAGACCCAGAACGGCCAGCGGACCCGCGGTGGCGGCACGACCCGGACGTCCGGCCGCCCGACCACGGCGAGGGCCGCGGTCCCGTCCTCCCGCAGTTCCTCGAGCAGGGGACGCAGCGCCTCGAAGACGGTCCTGCCCCGGCCGAGCCTCCCGTAGAACTCCTTCCACCCGGTGGCCGCCCGGCCCGGCGGCAGGTCCGCCAGGCTGACCACCGCCGCCCGGGCCCCGCGACCGACGAGGAGACACGCCGCGCGGGCCCGCGAGACCGGGTCGTCCGCGAACCCGTCCCGGGGGTCGAGGACGACGAGTTCCCGGCGCTCCCCCGCCACCTGGAACCGGTCCAGGGAGAGGGCCAGGAGTTCTCCGCCCTTCCCGTGAACCCCGAGGACGAACCGGCGGGCCTCCCTGCCGGCCAGCAGGAGCGGGAGCCCCAGGTGGAGCACGTCCCGCGCCCCCCGCAGTTCGAGGAGCAGGTCATCCACCGGCGTCGCGTCCGCGTCCACCGCCCGGAAGGAGGCGAACCGGACCAGGCCCGGCACCCGCGGGTCCCCCGGGATGCCGGGAAGTCCGTCCAGCCCGACCGCGAGGAGGTGAGCCTCCTCCCGGGTCTCGGCCACGCCGACGGGAAAGGCCGCAAGCAACCGCGCCAGGGACGGCAGCACCGCCGGCTGGAACAACTGTCCGAGGCAGCAGGCCTCCCGGTCGAACGCGCCGGGAGCCGGCATCTCCGCCCAGGGCACGCCGAACAGGAACCCGTCCGGCACGATCAGGAGCTGGGCGTCCCGGGGAAAGTTCGCGAGGGGGCCGACCAGGGACCCGGCCTGGGGACGTCCCCCGGCAGGCAGGGTCCTCCCCTCCCCCAGCGGACCGATCCATTCCCGGAGCGTGTCCCCCGCGGGCAACGTCTCGAGGGAGATCTCCCCCGGCTTGAGGAAGAACGCCCAGCTCCGGGTCTCCCCGAGGACGAACAGGGCCATCCCCGCGTCCTGGGCCGCGAGCTGTCGCTGCAGCCGGTCGATCTCCGGCACGTCCGTCTGGCGGGCGATTCGCATCCCGAGGGCGGACCGCAGCTCCTCGGCCAGGGAGAGGACCCGGACGAGCTGGGCCTCGCCTTCCGCCCCGGCCGCGAGCACCCGGTCGAGGACGACCTGGACGGCCCGGCGCGGGAGCCCCGGGTCCGCCCAGGGGTTGCCCCAGGCGTCTCCCCCCGGCCATTCCCGCAGGGGCCGCAGCACCTCGAGGCGGGCCAGGGCCACTTCCCCCGGCCGGGCCTCGAGCCGGTACTGCTCGACCACCGCCGAGAGGACCAGTTCCGGGATGCCACGTCCCCGCGCGAGCTGTTCCGCCCGCCCGTACTCCCGCACCGCGCCGGCCACGTCCCCCTCGGCCTCCGCTTCCATCGCGGCGGCGAAGGCCCCGAGCACGGCCAGGTCACCCTCCCCCTCCCGGCGCACCGTTCGGAGGAGGCTCTTCCCCTCTCGCACCCGCTCCACCCGGAGGAGCAGCATCCCGCGCAGCAGGCGGAGCGTCGCACGCTCCCCGGGCGCGACCGGGACGCCCCGCACGGCATCCAGGGCCTCGAGCCCCTCGGCGGCCTTGCCCGGGTGCCCCCGGTCCAGCGCCGCCCAGGCGGCCGCGAGGGCGGCGCGGACCCGGTCCCGGGCCGGCAGCGCCGGGTCGCGCGCGGCCTCCAGGTGGCCGGCGATCCAGCGGTGGTAGGCGCCGGGCAGGAACCCCTCCCGGGCGGCCGCGGCGGCGGCACAGGCGGCGGCCCGGTGGTGGAGGAGGGGAAGTCCCACCGAGCGATCCGCGGCCCCCTCGCACCACGCCCGCCCGGCCGCGGCGTCTCCCGCGGCGAGGAGGATCTCCCCGGCGGCCAGCGCGACGCGGGGGTCGGAGCGACGGTGAGGATCCTCAGCCGCCCGCACGGGCGCGAGGAGCGCGAGGGCCTGCCCGGGCGACCCGCAGCGGGCCAGGGCCCGCGCCGCGAGCACGCGGGCCCCGGGCGCCGCCGGCAGGGCCGCCGTTCTCTCCTCGAGCCGGGCCCGGACCTCGTCACACCGCTCCTCCCGGGCCAGCGCGTACAGCGCCCCCGGGCTGCCGCCACCGGCACCCGCCAGGGCCTCCCGTCCGGCCGCTCCCGGGCCGAGTTCCACCAGGAGCTCGGCCATCGCGGCCCGGAGGTCCGGGTCCACGTCCGCGGCGGAAAGCCCCCCGACCAGCACGGAGCGCGCGCCCTTTTCCTCGCCACGGGCCAGGTGCCAGAGAGCCCGGGCATAGGCACGGGCGGCCGCTCCCCCGGGGAGGCGCCCCCCGTGCGCCGGATCGGGAGCAAGGGCGGCGGAGCCGGCGAGGGTGATCCGGCGGGCCACCCGGCGCTGGACCTCGAGGGCGGGGGCTTCCGGGGCGGCGGCCGCCGGCACGAGCACGGCGGCGGCGAGGACGACTGGCAGGATCCGGCGCTTCATCGGTACGGGTCCCTCCTCCCCGGGGCCCCGGGACGGGGGAAAGATAGCCCTCCCGGGGCCCCGCCGCACCGGGGTTCCGGGCGCCCTTGACAACCTCGCGGTCGACCGCCAGAAAACGTTCGGAGTTCTCGTGCAGGGCCCGCGTTCGTTCGGGCCCGAACAACGACAACAGAATATGGAACGGCCACCCACGGGGAGGAACCTCATGGACTGCACCATCGGGATCCGCCGCGAGGACAAGAACCGCTGGGAACGCCGCGTCCCGCTCACCCCGGCCGCCGTTCGGCACCTGGTGGACCAGGGGATCGGGGTCGCGGTCCAGCCGTCACCGATCCGGGTCTTCACCGACGCCGAGTACGTTCGCGCGGGGGCCGAGGTCCGGGAGGACCTCTCGGGCTGCTTCCTCGTGATGGGAGTGAAGGAAATGCCCCGGACCTTCTTCCGGGAAGGCGGCGTCTACCTGTTCTTCTCCCACACGATGAAGGGCCAGCCGGCCAACATGGAGATGCTGGCGGAGATCCTGCGGAAGCGCGCGACCCTGATCGACTACGAGCTGATCACCGACGACGAGGGCCGGCGCCTGGTCGCCTTCGGCCACTTCGCCGGCCTCGCGGGAATGCTCGACGGCCTCTGGGCCCTGGGCCGGCGCCTCGAGGAGGAGGGATTCGCCACGCCGTTCGCGTCCGCGCGCCGGGCCTGGGAGTTCCCGGACCTGGCGGCGGCGAAGGCGGCGACGGAGCGGCTCGGTCGACGGATCGCGGACGAGGGGCTCCCGGTGGAGGTCGCTCCCCTCGTCTTCGGCATCACCGGCTACGGCCGCGTCGCCCGGGGTGCCCGGGAGATCCTCGACCTGCTGCCGGTTCGCGAGGTCGCGCCGGAGGATCTCTCGGCCCTGCTGACCGAACCCGCGCCGGCCCACCGGCGGCACGTGTACGTCACGACGTTCCGCAAGGAGCACATGTACCGCCGGAAGGAGGACGGGGGGTTCGACCTGGAGGAACTGGACGCTCACCCCGGGCGGTACGAGAGTCGGCTCGGGGAGTTCCTGCCCCACCTGGCCGTCCTGGTCAACGCCCTCTACTGGGAGCCCCGTTTCCCGCGGCTCGTCACCCGGGAGATGCTGGCGGAGCTCTGGGCCGGCGACCGCTCCCCCCGGCTGCGGCTGATCGACGACATCACCTGCGACATCCGCGGCTCGGTCGAGGCGACGGTGAAGCCGACGGATCCCGACCGGCCGACCTACCTCTACCTCCCGGACCGGGACGAGGTGGTGGACGGCGCCTGGACCGGTCGCGGCCCGGTCGTCCTGGCCGTCGACAACCTTCCCTGTGAACTTCCCCGGGAAGCGTCCGAGGAGTTCTCCGGGGCGCTCGCCCCGTTCGTGCCGGCGCTGGCGCGGGCCCTCGGGCCGGAAGGGCTCGACCTCGAGCGGCTTCCCGCGCCGCTCCGCCGCGCGGTGATCGCCCACCGGGGCGAGCTGATGCCGCGGCATGCCCACCTGGCCGCCCTCCTGCCGGGCGGCCCCGGGAACCGGGAGCTGCGGAACGCCTCCTGAGACGCCCCGGCCGCCACGGCGGCGGAGGAGGACGGCGATGACGGCGGAGCCGGGACGGGACGCGCGGGTCCTCGTGCTGGGGGCGGGCCTCGTGGCCCCGCCCCTCGTCCGTTACCTGCTCGAGCGGGGGGCGACGGTCACGGTCGCCTCCCAGGTCGTCTCACGGGCGCGGGAGCTGGTGGGGAACCATCCGCGGGGCCACGGGGTCGGCCTCGACGTGCCCGGGGACATGACGGCGCTCGAGGAGCTGGTCGAGGAGGCGGACGTGGTCGTCAGCCTGCTCCCCGCGTCGTTCCACCCGGTGGTGGGCCGGACCTGCGTCGAGTACCGGACGCACCTGGTGACGACGTCCTACGTCTCGGACGAGATGCGGAGCCTCGACGCCCGGGCCCGGGAGCGGGGCGTCGTCCTGCTCAACGAGTGCGGACTCGACCCGGGGATCGACCACATGGCCGCGATGCGGGTGATCCACCGGGTGCGGGAGGAAGGAGGGCGGCTCGTCGCCCTGCACAGCTACTGCGGGGGTCTGCCGGCGCCCGAGGTCAACGACAACCCGTGGGGATACAAGTTCTCCTGGAACCCGCGGGGGGTGCTCCTCGCCGCCCGGAACCCGGCCCGCTACCTGTTCGAGGGCCGGGTGGTCGACGTGCCGCCGGAGAGGCTCTTCGACAACTGCCACTACCTGGACATCGCCGAGGTCGGCCGCCTCCAGTCCTACCCGAACCGGGACGCGACCGTCTACGTCGAGAAGTACGGCCTCGCCGGCATCCGCACGATGTTCCGCGGCACGCTGCGCTATCCCGGGCACTGCGTCACGTTCAAGCAGCTCGCCGCCCTCGGGCTCCTCGACCTCGCGGAGATGGACCTCGCGGGAGAGACCTGGGCGGGGCTGATGCGGCGCCTCGCCGGCGGCCGGCGCGGGGAGGACCCGCGGGAGGCGGTGGCCCGGAAACTGGGAATCGGCCTCGCCTCGGAACCGATGCGCCGCTTCGACTGGCTCGGGCTCTTCGCCGAGGAGCCCCTTCCTCCCGGCGCGAGGACGCCGCTCGACGCCCTCGTTGCCCGGATGGAGGAACGGCTCCGCTACCGCCCCGGCGAGCGGGACATGGTCGTCCTCCACGACGAGTTCCTGGTCGTGGCGGACGGGGAAACCCGCCCCTCCCGGGTCACCGTGACGCTGCTCGCGTTCGGGGAAGCGCGCGGGGACAGCGCGATGGCGCGGACGGTCGGGCTCCCGGCGGCGATCGCGACCCGGCTGATCCTCGAGGGGAAGGTGGCGGATCCCGGCGTGCGGCTGCCGACGACGCCGGACCTCTACGAGCCGATCCTCGCGGAGCTGGCGGAGCACGGGATCCGGCTGATCGAGTCCCGGGAAGGGCCGAGCTCCATCGTCCGGGGCGGGGGCGCCCCGGTCTCCACCGGCGACCCGGCCTGACGGGCGCTCAGCGCAGGGGCGACTCGCCGCAGGCGTTGACCGCGGTCACCAGGTAGAACCAGGTCTCCCCGTCCGCCGCCGCGCCGGCGTCGGTCCACTGGATCCCCCCGGTCCCCGGGTCCTCGTCGGTCACCCCGTCGGCGTGGGGCGACGACCAGTCGGACGGGTCGGGATGGTCTTCCCGCCAGACGTTCCACGACGTGACCTCCGGGTCGCCGGGTTCGTCCCAGGTCAGCTTCACGTCATCCGACGCCTTGTCGACCAGGAGGCCGGTGGGATCCGCCGGCGGGCCCGTGCAGCCCCCGGCCTCGCGGATCGTCAGGAACTGGTCGACCGCCACGTCGTGGAGTTCCGTCGTGGAGAGCGACGCGTTCGGCCAGCGGACCCGGATCGTGTCGATCGAGGTGACGTCCCCGAGGCCGAACGTGAGGGCCAGCGGGTGCATCGGGCCCATGTGGCCGTTCCCGGCGTAGACCTCCCGCGTCCAGGTCGTCCCGCCGGCGATCACCTCGACCTTCGCCCCGATCGCGGCCCGGTTCGCCTGGCCATCCCCCCCGCCCCCCTCGAGGCGGATCGTGATCCAGTGCCGGGTGTTCCCCAGGTCGTTGCGGAACAGGCGCGGCGAGTGGGTCGTGTCGGCGATGCCGACGATCAGGTCCTCGTCCCCGTCCAGGTCGTAGTCGAACGCGATCACGTTGTGGGCCGGAAGGTTCTCTTCGTTGATCACGTTGAGACCCGAGCCGACGGTCGCCGGCTCGAACGTGTCGTCCGGCAGGTGGTGAAAGAGGTAGAGCCGGTTGTTGTCGTAGCCGCTCTCGGTGAGGGCGAAGTCGACGAGCCCGTCCCCGTCGTAGTCGAACCAGGTGGCGTAGTGATCCCCGTGGTGGCCGAGGTCCGGGTCCTCGTTCCCCCGGTCGTGGACCCGCCAGAAGTCCCAGGAGAAGACGCCGGCGACGTTGGGGACCACCGTCGTGTGGGTGTTCCCGTCGTCCCCGTCCCCCTTGCCGTGGGTGATGATCTCGAGGAAGTCCTGGTCCCCGTCCCGGTCGAAGTCCCGGGGCATCGAGCCGAACGAGACCGTCTGGCCCCACACCCCCCGGTACTGGTCGTAGTGGGTGTCCGCCTGGACCTGGGTGAACGTCCCGTCGCCGTTGTTCCGCCACTGGACAGGGATCGAGTTCAGGTTCGTCCGGCTGTAGGGCGGGGCGAACAGGTCGGGGTACCCGTCGTCGTTCCAGTCGAACGTGGAGACCGCGTAGACGCAGGTCGGCTTCTGGTCGATCCCCGCGTCGTGGGTGACGTTGGTGAACGACCCGTCCCCGTGCCCCTCGTAGAGCTGGTCCACCGTCAGGTCGTCGTCCATGTACCAGTTGCCGACGTAAAGATCGATCTTCCCGTCCAGGTTCCAGTCGACGAAGACGGCCGCCGCGGTGTTCCACACCGGCTCCTCGTGGAAGGGCGAGTTCGGCGCGAGGGTGAAGTGCCCCTCCCCGTCGTTCAGGTAGAGGTCGTTCGTGTCCGAGGGGGAGTGGTAGCTCCGGTGCAGGTACGCCAGCGTGAAGAGGTCGAGGTCGCCGTCGTTGTCCACGTCGGCGAAGATCCCGCCGTCCGAGTGGTGGCCGGTCGCGCTGCCGTCGCGCTTCGCCCGGATCCCGGACTCGCTCGTGAAGTCGACGAACTTCCGGGTGCCCGGCGCATCCCCCTCGACGTTGAGCAGCAGGTACGCCCGGTCGGCCCACTCGCCGTTCTCCCAGTCGGAGCGCTGGTGGAGCAGCAGGTCCGGGTAGCCGTCCCCGTTGACGTCGGCGACCGAGACCCGGAACGACGGGAAGGACGAGAGCCCGGCCTCGTCGGTGACGTCGACGAAGAACGACCCGTCGTAGCTGGGGTCGGCCCCGGACCCCGCCGCTGCCGGGACGGCGGCCGCCAGGAGGACGGCCGAACACGCCAGGATGACCCGCCGGTCGATCGACATGAGAAGACCTCCCTCGGAACCCGCGGTTCCACGCCTTCCATGTACGCGGCTCCGCCCCCCGCGGCCACACGCATCGCCACCGGCGACCACGCACGGGCGAAACCGGCGCGAAGGCTACTCCCAGCGGGCGTGGGGCGGACGGTTCCGGACGAACCAGTTCCAGAGCAGCTCCCGGTAGGTCCGCGGACGCAGGCCGATCTCGGCGTAGACGGGGCGCAGCAGGCGGTGGAGCCGGGGCAGCCCGTAGAACGGCACCCGCGGGTACCAGTGGTGCTCCAGGTGGTAGTTCGACCAGAGGAACGCCCGGTCCCAGAACGGCGACGGGGCGACCGGGGTCGACCACCTGGCCGGGTCGTCCGGGTCGATGTCGTAGTGCTGGCCGAGCCGGTTCAGCGTGAAGAACACGGGAAAAACGAAGAACCAGGGGAAGAGGTAGGCGCGGAACGCGACCCCCCAGCCCAGGGTTCCCGCGACGAGGGCGAGGATCGCGACGTGCCCCGCCGCGTTCGCCAGCCGTTCCCGGGCGATCGCCCGCCGTACGTCCGGGGGATACGTGGCGGCCTCCCGGGCCGCCGCCCGGAAGTAGATCGCGAAGAGGGCGGGCGTGGCGTAGAGCAGCTTGAGCCGGCGGGAGTTGCGCTTCGGCGAGAGATGGTGCCGCTTCGGGTCGCCGGTGGCGCTCCCGAGGGCCTCGTGGTGGTCGAGGTGCCACCGGGTGAACTGGGTCGCCGAGATGCCGACCGGAAAGGCATAGAGCAGCCCGAGCAGCCGGTTGGCCCGGGTGTTCTTCCGGCGGAAGACCGCGTCGTGGACGACCTCGTGGAGGAGCACCGTGAAATCGAAGACGACGAGGCCGCAGGCGATCGCCCCGGGAACCCACAGGAGGGGGTTCGTGGACGAGGCGGCGAGCCAGGCCCCCGCCCCCCACAGGACGAGCTGGCGGGCCAGGACGGCGAAGTGCCGCGCGGGACGGGGCCGGTGCAGGCGGCGGATCTCCTCCGCCGGGACCCGTTCCCGCAGCCTCCGGCGGAGCGGGCGAAACGCCTCCCGCCAGGGGCGTTCCCTCCTCGATGCCGCGGACTTACTGGACGAATCACTCATGTCAGCCCGAGGATAACCGATCCCGGGAGTGGTGCCACGGGCTGCACGTCGCCGCGGCGGACCCTATCCTTTGGCCGTGACGACTCCCGTTCGAATCCGGGTCATCCCGGGGAGGATCGAGACGATGCGTGCGACGAGACGGTTCCTGGGCGGACTCCTGGTCTTCACCCTGGCGGCGACGCTCCTGCCCTTCGCGGCGGGGACGACCGCGCGGGCGGCGGAGGAGAAGAAGATCCGGGTCGCGGTGATCGACTTCGACACGGAGGCCCTGACCCCCTCCTGGAGCTACGGCTGGCACGTCCGGAACCTGGCCCGGGCCGCCGCCGACGCCCTGACGACGAAGCTGGTGCAGACCGGGAAGTTCCGGGTGATCGAGCGCCAGCAACTGGACAAGATCCTCCACGAGCAGGACCTGGCGGACACCGGCCGGATCGATCCCTCGACGGCGGCCCGGATCGGCAAGGTGCTCGGCGTCCAGGCGGTGATCATCGGGTCGGTCACCGAGTTCGGGATCTCCGAGACCGGCGGGCGGATCCCCCAGATCGGCAGGTGGAAGTGGGGGCACGGTATCGGCGGGAAGGTGGTGACCGGGAAGACGACGGTGACCGCCCGCCTCGTCGACACGACGACCGGTGAGATCCTCGGCGCCTACGAGGCCAGCGGAAAGTACACCTTCGGCAAGGGCGAGTTCTCCGGCGCCCGCTTCGGGAAGAACTTCGACTCGGGCATGGCGACGAAGATCCTGAACAAGGCGGTCAAGAAGATCGCGCAGCAGATCGCCGAGAACGCGGACAAGATCAAGCCGTCCACGTACCGCGGCGGGATCGTCGGGAAGGTGGCCAAGGTCTCCGGCGACAGGATCTACCTCAACGTAGGCGACTCGCTCGGGGTCAAGGTCGGCGACCGGTTCGAGATCCGCGGCATGGGCGAGATGATCAAGGACCCGGATACCGGCGAGGTCCTCGGGGGCGAGGAGGAGTCCCGCGGTATCGTCGAGGTGATCAAGGTGCTGGGCGCCCGGCTCTCCATCGCCAAGCCGGTCTCCGGTTCCGGCTTCCAGGTCGGCGACAAGGCCGTGATGCAGTAGGGACCGCCGGAAGGGAGCGACGGCCTCGCGGGTTTCGCAGGGGCCACCGGGAGGCGAGAGGGCCCTTGTAGGGGCCGCCGGCAGGCGGCCCGGGCGGCCCCCGGCGCCGCGCATCGCGCGCCGAACGCGCACGACGGCGACAGGCGCATCAGGCACCCTCGGGCGGCCTTCCGGCCGCCCCTACAAGACCCCACCGAAACCCTCGTCACGCGGATCGTGCAGGGGCCGCCGGCAGGCGAGAGGGCCCTTGTAGGGGCCGCCGGCAGGCGGCCCGGGCGGCCCCCGGCGCCGCGCCGGTCAGGGGCAGGTCGCCTCGGAGCGGGGACGCTCGGCCCCGGAGGAGTCGTACCCCGCGGGACTCTCCACGTCGTCCACGTGCCCGGTGACGAGGAGGTAGCTGCTCCCGGAGGGAACGTCGTCCGCCGGGATCGTCGTCCTGCGGCGTCCTGCGCCGGCCGGCTCGGTCGCCACGTCGCAGAGCGGCTTTCCCTCCGGCTCGTGCCCGTGGGTGTAGCGTCCCTCGTCGTGGAGCACCGGCAGAGAACCGAAGTAGACGTCGTACCGGTCGGCACCGGCCAGCTCGTCGAAGGTGACGACGAGGCCGCCACCATCCGCCTTCTCCACCGTGACGTTCGTCACCTCGGGCGGCCGCTCCTTGCGCAGGCCGTAGACGTCGAGCCAGGCCGCGTCGACGACGACGCGGAAGTCGTCCCCCGGGGTCTTCGCCACCGGCGCCGCGACCACGCGCACCTCGGTCGTGCCGAGCTCTTCCCGGGTGAAGGGCGGCCACTCGTAGTGGCTGCCGTCCCCGGAGAGGACCGGGTTCTTCGTCAGGGTGGCGGTCACCTCCCGCCAGTCCGCGACGTTCGGGACGACGAGCAGCTTCATCTCGGGGTAGTCCGGGTCCTCCGGCGGCATGTTCGGGCCGCCGGAGCCGACGATCGGGGTGTAGAAATCCCAGTCGGTCGGCCGGAAGGCGTGGCCGGGGGGCGCGCGGAACACCCCGTTCCGCGACGCCTCGACCCGGTAGAAGTCGTCGGTGACGGTCCCGGTCGTCCGGTAGCGGACCCCGACGATCACCCGCACCGGGACGATCTCGTCGTACCAGTCGGGGAAGCCGCGGAAGCGGACCTCCTCCTCGCCGATGCCGAGGCGGATCGAGGCCCCCTCGCCGTCCAGCTCGAACGCCTTCTCCGGGTCGGTCACCTCCGCGCCGTTCCGCGCCTCCCATCCCGAGGGGAAGAGCCGGATCACCCGCTCCAGGTACCCGTGGTCCGCCCCGGTGATCGAGCCCGCGCCGATCCCGTCCTTCGGCCCCAGGTTGACCCCGTCCAGCGACTCCCAGACCTTCTCCCGGATCACGTGGTAGCCGTTGTCCTTCGGGTGGATGTCGTCGTCGAGGACGTGGCAGATCTGGTCCTCGAAGCCGGTGCACTCGTCGGCCAGGTCCTCGTGGGCGAACTCGGCGAACACCTCCGCGTTCGTCACGCGGCGCGCCTGGCCCCAGGCGACGTCCCGCAGCATGCGGTTCAGGATCGGCAGCCACTGCACGTGGAACGGCTCCGAGTCGCCCGCCGAGCAGTTCCACGCGAGGTTGTCGTAGAGCGTGTTCAGCTCGATGTCGGCACCCGGGATCTCGCTGACCAGGGAAGAGAGAATCTCCTGGAGGTTCGCGCGGGAGTCGATCAGCTCGGCGGCGGCGGTGTTGATCTCGTCCTGGGTCGGGTTCGACGAGGGCTCGTTGTTCAGCAGGTCGTTCCCGATGATCGAGACCGTGACCAGCTCCGACTGGGCCTCGATCACCCGGAAGACGTTGTTCATGTCGTCGTGGTCGTCGACCAGGAGGTCGTCGGTGTGCTGGCCCTTGACCGCCGCCTCGTCCAGGTCGACCGTTGCCGAGGGGAAGACGCACCGCAGCCGGTCGCGCACCTGCTTGCTGTACCAGAACGACGACGTGTCGAAGCAGTTGTTCCAGTTCCAGGCGATGGAATCCCCCATCGACGTGTAGCGGACGTGCCCCTCCTCGAGGTTGGCGAGGAGGTACCGCACGCCGCCGAACCGCCGGAGGCCGACCGGGTGAACGTACCCGGGCGTCCCCTGCGCGCGCCCGTCCGCCCGGGCGAGGGTACGACGCCAGCCCGGGGGATCCTCGACGTGGAGCAGGTAGCAGCCGTCGCCGGGGGCGAAGGAGAAGGCCCCGTCCTCCCCCGTCGCGGTCGTCTCGTCGAAGGTGCCGCCGGCGTCCCGCTGGCCGCGGAGCCGGACGGTGACGCCGGAGAGCGCCGGCTCGCCGGGATCCCGGACGCCGTCCCCGTCGTCGTCCCGGAAGACGACCCCGGCGACCTGCTGGGCGGGGGCCGGAAGGGAGGTCGCGACGAGGGCCGCCGCGAGGACGAGGAAGGCGATCCCGGGGGCCCTCATCGGCCCGCCTCCCGGCGGAAGGTCCGCCGCCAGGTGAAGCCGCCGCGGAGGACCCCCCGTCGCTCGAAGCGAACGTGGACCTCTCCCTCGAGACGGTCGTCGTCCGTCACCCGGTACCACTCGGTGACGACGAGCCAGGTGTCGTCCCCGGGAGCCGGCGGAACCCGGTAGGCGGCGGTCACGCCCCGGCCGTCCGGGGCCGGCACGACCCGGACGTCCTCGACGGCAACCGGTCCCTCCGGCGAGAACCAGCAGGGCCACGGGGCACCGGCCCCCTCCCGCTCGGCCCGGGCGGAAAGGCCGGCCGGCGCCCGGCGGAACGACAGCCGGAACGGCCGGTCGGCCCGGGCGAAGTTGTGTTCGCCCTCGCCGTAGACCTGGCGCTCGAGGACCCAGGTCCCGTCGAGGCCGGCGGCGACCGCCGGCGGAACCAGCAGCAGGACGGCGGCGGCGAGGGCCGCCGGAACGAATGCGCGCATCGATCCTCCCGGCGGGCCGGCCGGCCCGCCGCCCTCCATGTACGCCGGAACGGCCCCCCGCACAACGGCGTTCCGGGGCGCCGCGCGCGCCCGGCACCCTCGGGCGGCCTCCCGGCCGCCCCTACATGAACCCCCACGGCCCCCCTGTCACGGGGACCGTGCGGGAGCCGCCGGCAGGCGAGACGGCCCTTGTAGGGGCCGCCGGCAGGCGGCCCGGGCGGCGCGAAGCGCCGCGCATCACGCGCCGAACGCGCACGACGGCGACAGGCGCATCCGGCACCGGCGGGCGGCCTCCCGGGCTCCCCCACAGGCCCCCCCGTCACGCGGATCGTGCGGGAGCCGCCGGGACCGCGCAACGAACCGGGGAACGGGGCGTAGAGTGGGGCGCGGGGCCGCCCGCCCCCGGGGAGGACTCGATGCCAGGCCGTGCCCGTCACCTCGCCGTTCCGGTCCTGTTCGCCCTTCTTGCCCTTGTCGCCGCGCTCCCGGCCCCGGCCGGCGGGGAACGGGCGGAGGAGACCACCTGGTACGGGATCCGGGTGGGAGACCAGCTGGCCGGCTGGGAACGGGTCGTCGTTCGTCCCGGGGACCCGGAGGTCGTCGAGAGCGAGACCCTGCTGAAGCTGACGGCCCTCGGCCAGCCGTTCGACGTGCGAACCACCGGGCGGCTCGAGCGCGACCCGGTCACCCGCCTCCCTCGCCGCCTCGACTTCTCGATCCGGCGGGGGGACGACGTCCAGGAGCGCCGGATCGTCTTCGCGGACGGGGAAGCCCGGCTGCTCGGCGACGACGGCACGCCGCGGAAGACGCTGCCGATGGACGGCGTTCTCCTCGAGGACGAGCACGACGTCGGGGCGATCCTGCGACACCTCCCGGGGGACGGAACGACCTGGAAGGCCCGCATCCTGTTCCCCCTGACCTTCGAGATCCACGCCAAGCGCTGGACGCGCGAGGGAACCGAGGAGGTCGAGGTCGCCGGCGCGAGCCGGCGGGCCGTCCGGATCACCTCGTACGACGAGAACACGGGAACGGGGGCCACGCTCTGGGCCGACCCGGAGAGCGGTCTCGTCCTCCGAACCGCCGCCCCGAACGGGATCACCGCGTTCCTCGCCGACGCCTCGGTCCGCGACCGGATCGCCTCGGCGGACTTCGACAAGGTCATCTTCGCCGGGGTCGGCGTGGACATCCCGAACTTCACCGAGCTGACGTACATGAAGGTGCGGGCGAAGCTGCGAACCACCGGCGTGGCGGTGACGGCGGAGTCGCTCAACGTCCCCGGCCAGCGGTTCGAGGGGACGGTCCGCGAAAACCTGGTCGAGGGGGTCTTCGAGATCTCCTGGCCGCGCTACGACGGCAAGGGTGCGCCCCCGTTCCCCTGGAAGGAGGCGGCCTCCCTCGTCCCGGAGAAGTACCTGGCGCCCGAGGAGCTGATCGAGTCGGACGACCCGGAGATCGTCGCGAAGGCCCGGGAGCTGGCCGCGGGCGCCACGGACGCCTGGGACGCGGCGATCCGCCTTTCCCGCTTCGTCGCCGACGAGATCGCCTACCGGATCCCCGGCGGCTCGGCGAAGCACACGCTCGAGACCCGCAGGGGGGAGTGCGGGGCCCACTCGGCGCTCCTCGTCGCGCTCTGCCGGGCGATCGGCATCCCCGCCCGCGTCGTCTCCGGCGGCGTCTACGGCCCGCTGCACGACGGGAGCTTCGGCCAGCACGCCTGGGTCGAGATCTTCATGGGGAAGGACCGGGGCTGGTTCCCGGTCGACCCGACGATGCACGAGGTCGACTCCTGCGATGCCGGCCACCTGCGCCTCGGGGAGAGGGCGTCGTTCAACCCGGTCGAGATGGAGGTCCTCGACTGGGTGGCCGGCGACCGCCGGATGGGCGCGGCGCCCCCGACCCTGGCGACGAACCGGCTCCCGGTCCCCTGGGAGGT
>Ga0256914_1000414_pt1 | contig 42197 bp, 24 predicted proteins | sample HulkmetaG_FD_191571 | JGI IMG/M metagenome (GOLD analysis project Ga0256914, IMG submission 191571) | Hydrothermal chimney microbial communities from Main Endeavour vent field at the Juan de Fuca Ridge, Pacific Ocean - Hulk | ecosystem: Environmental > Aquatic > Marine > Hydrothermal vents ... | reverse complement strand
AAGGAACTCGTAATCCTGGCCCTTGATCTTGGGTTCCGTGGGATTGCGCCGGTACTGGTCGTAATCGGTAATCAGGCTCAAATCGTGTTCCATCACGTACTCGTACAAGTCCGTGCCCGGATGGGGGGTGAAGAAGGCTGGGCTGAAGTAATCCGGGTCAATTTCCCGGATCATGCGCACTGTGTCCATCACCTCTTCCTTTGTCTCCGTGGGAATACCCATCATGTAGTTGGCCCAAATTGCAATGCCGTATTTCTTGCAAATCTTCGCAGCCTGAATGTTCTTCTCGACCGTGGTCCCTTTACGCAGGAAATTTAATACCCGTTGGTTACCGGACTCAAAGCCAATGAAGTAGCCGGCCAACCCTGCATCCGCCATCAAAGCCACCATATCTTCGTGGCGCACAATAATATCCGCGCGGGATTGGGCAAAGAAGGGCTGGGTGAACCCCTCCTCTTTATAGCGACGAGAGAATTCAATTACCCACTCCCGGTCCTCGGTCAGACAATCGTCGTGGAACATTAAGGACGCGAAATGGTACTTATCCCGTAGCATCTTCAACTCTTCAATCACATTTTCCACAGAACGGCGACGCACCTTTTTGCCAAAGATAAGGTCCTCACCCGGCTTGCAAAACGCGCATTTATACGCGCAACCACGGCCAGCAATAACGGTCACAAAAGGTGGGGGAAGTTCCTTAACAAAGGGAACTTCCGGGCTATCCAACGTGTATCCCCACTTCCGCCATTCGTTCAGGAACAAATCCCGATCGGAAAAGGGAATCTTATCCAGGTCGGGTGTAATACCGCGAAGTACTTTTTGCTTTGGTGGACGACCCTCTTCAATCGCGTGGAGGAGGCGCGGGAAAGTAATTTCGCCCTCGTGGAGCACCAGATAATCCACGTTAGGCATGCGCAAGGCATCGTCCAGGGCCAGGGTCACGTGGGGGCCGCCTACAACGGTGATAACTTCGGGCTTAACCTCCTTCATTATCTGAAGTGCCCGCATGACCGGGTTATAGTCCACGGACATCATAGTAATGCCCACCACATCCGGATCGCGGAGTTTGAACTCTTCCCGGAAGTGATCCCAACTCTGCAGCGCGCGCAAATCTATAAGGTCAATCTCAAAACCTTCGGCCTTAGCAGCCGCGCTAATAGACGCCAGACCGTGAGAGATCCAACCGGCTTCCATACCGCGACTTAAGGAATTAAACCCGTAGCCCGCAATGCCCGGATAAAGCAACGTCGTCTTCATACTTCAACCTCCTCCGTCAATCCTCATCAGTGCGTCGTTCGACTTCCCTGGTTTCACTCCTCTAAGTCATCGAGACCGATGATAATGGGGCCATTGTCGCTCAAGCGCACAATTTTACTTCCCTCATCTGCTGGACGGTTTCCTTGAGCAAAGAAGGGGGAAGGTTTCCACCAAGCCCATTCCGTGCACTTATTGCACGGGGACACATCGTCCAGGTCATTTTCCAGGTGACGGCGCCGCAATTCCTGCATTTGCGGGCCGTTCCAATTCTTCATCACCCGCACTTTCCCGTCCTCGTCGATGACGTTCCCCAGCGGGAAGTTAAGGTTGAAATCCCGATCGCACATAGCAATGGACCCGTCCCAATAGATGTGTACGTGGTACCAGAGGTTGGGGCAGGCCCACCGTTTTTCGGGTAACTTAACTTCGTTTGGCCGCAATTCCGAGATCTGTTCCACCTGATCGCCCCAGGAGTCAAAGGGCTTAACATTAATCCGATCCACACCTGGCAGGCTCCACACGTGGACGAATTCCCGAATTTCATCCAACGTCTGCTTCATTTTGATGATTTGGATGTTCACATAGGTGCGATAGCCCCCCTCGACTTTCAATTCCACAAAACGACGGATATTCGCGTTCGTACGCTCATAGTCTGCTTTTACCCGAATACTCTCATACGTTTCCGGTCGCAAACCGTCAATGGAAAGGTAAATAGCACTCAAACCGGCATCCAACAGGCGCTTAGACTTCTCCTCAGTAAGCAGCGTGGCATTCGTGCTAATCTCCGAGCGCAACCCTTTTTTCGAGCAATATTCCACCATGTCGAAAATGCGCGGGTGCAGGAGTGGCTCTCCCCAGATGTGTAATGTAGTAGCCCGCACCCAGGGGGCCATCTCATCCACAATCTGTTTGAACACATCAAAGTCCATGTATCCCTTGGGGCGCTTGATAAGTTTCAATCCCGTAGGACACATGATGCAGTTCAGGTTACAGATGTTGGTCGACTCGATATACATCCGGTCCGGTGGGGGGACGAATTTCGTCTGCCCCGTGGTATACGCCAACCAGCGAACTGGCTGTAAAGCCTGGCGCCGGTAATAGCGCAATCGACGTTTCACTTTTTGGGTGAATGTAGGTTTCCCCTGAGGGGCCTTTCGGTTGTTCATGACCACTGCTCCGCCTCTCCCCGTGTCTTGTAATAGCGAAACCGCTTGAACAGGCCCAAATGCATCAGGCCTCGTCCCACAGCACGGATGGTATCGTTGCGACTAACCTTCCAAAAGACCTCGCCCAGGGTGGGACCAAAGGCCTTGTGATACATGCGACGGGCTTTCGCTTCCAGGAAGCGACGTCGGGCCAGCCGCACATATTCGCTTAACTTCTCGTCTGGCACATCAGAGACGTTCATAAAGGGGGCAATTTCGGAAGTGTAGGAATTGTAGTAGTACGCACGCGTAAAGTCCGCGTTGTATCGCAGTTCTGGCCGTCGAGCCACCAACTCCTCCCACAATTTAGTGCCGGGGAAGGGAGTGGCAATGGAAAACATCGCTTCAGTAAGAGGTAAACTGGCCGCGAACTCAATGGTTTCCATAATAGTTTGATCGTTGTCGCCGGGCAGGCCAAGGATAAAGTACCCCTTAGCCGCAATTCCGGCCTCCTCAGTCCACTTCACAGCTTGCTTCACCTGGTCCAGGTTAATGTGTTTGGCCGTGCGACGTAACACTTCTGGATTGCCGGATTCAATACCGTAGTGAATTTGGCGGCATCCGGCCCTGTACATCTTAGCCAAGAGTTCTGGAGTTACCCGGTCCACGCGGGCTAAACACCGGAAGCGAATATCCAAATTACGTTCAATCATGTAATCCAGAATTTTGCCCAAACGCCTCACATCAATAGTGAAGAGGTCATCAATGAAATAGAAATTGCGGGTGCCGTACTTCTCCATCACCTCTTCAATTTCGGCCACAATGTTCTCTGGACTCCGCTGCCGGTACGTACGCCCCACAATGCCCTTAAAGCAGAAAGAACAATTATACGGACACCCCCGGCTGGAAAGGATCGTGATCATCCTCTCACCATTGGGTGCGAAAAGCGGATACGCTTCCAGGTCAAATAAGTGCCGGGCCGGGAAGGGAAGCATGTCCAGGTTGGGCACCAGAGGACTTTTCCCGCCTTCTACGATGTTCCCATCTTCATCCTTAAACCACAACCCCTGGATCTTCCCAAAGCGCGTGTCCCCGGCCGAGAACGCGCGCAGGAACTCCCGCCAGGTGATCTCCCCTTCTCCGTAGACCAGATAATCGATGTTTGGGTTCTGCAGGGTCAGGTCGGGCAACGTGGTCGCGTGGGGTCCGCCGATGATGATGGGCACGCCCAACGCTTCTTTGAGAAGTCGGGCGGCCTTTTCCACGCTGTAGTATGACGTGGTCATGGAGGTGAACGCTATAAGGTCAGGCTTAAAATCGATAACAGCCTTCACCTCCTCTTCCACCGGAACATGCGGCCGCAGGCCAAAGTCAAAGATCGCGCACTCGTGGCCTTCCTGCTCGGCCACCGCGGCCAGATACCCCAACCCCAACGAGGGGTAACTATTAACTAACTGGTTCCACTTTGGACCAATGAACGCGATACGCATATACGGATTCTCCTATTCTTGCGCAGTCAAATTAGAATGTTGATTGAAGGGTTTACTGTGATCGCTAACGGAAATTGTCCCCTTCTCGCTCACGCGTTAGATGGGCACCGCGTCGGCCTCGATTTGACGGCGAAGTTCCTCCTTTTCCTTCCGCGGGAAAATGGTTCGATACGCGATGCGCGCGTTGCGTCCAAAGTTCAGCCAGAAGTCCTTGCGTCGTACAGCCCGCCAGATGTACTTGGGCCGCCAGTAAAAACGGCGGTAGGCCTTACGGAACATCTCCTCCATGAGTTCCGCGGTTAAATCCCCCATCTCGAACCGGGCTCGGTTATCAAAGAACACGTAGTCCTCCCACGTCTCCACCAGGAGCCGCCCTTGTTGTTTAATAATCTCGTACACAATTGTCCCGGGATAGGGGGTCATCATGCTAAAATTCGCGATAAGCGGGTCGACTTCAATGGCAAACTGGATGGTCTTCTCCATCGTCTCCCGGGTGTCTCCCGGCAGCCCAATGATGAAAAAGCCGATGGTCTCCAAGCCCACCTCTTTCGCGTTCTTGAAGGCCTGACGAATGGTCTCATGGTCAATACGCTTGTCAATGCTGAGGAGAATCTCCGGATCTCCCGTCTCCACGCCAAAGGCCAGGCGTTTGAGACCGGCCTGTTTCAGGTGAGCCAACAGTTCCTTGCTCGCCAGGTTAGCCCGGATGCCGTTGACGAAGATCCACGGCACATGGTTCAGTCGATTTTCAATGAGCAAGTCCGCCAGTTTATGCAACCGGTCCACCCGGATGTTGGCGGAATCGTCCAACACGCCGATTTCCTCGGCCCCTAGATCCACCACCAGGTGCCGCCATTCCTCCAACACGTTCTCCGGAGAGCGGGCCCGCCATTTGATGGGCATAATGGATTGGGAGCAGAACGTACACCGGTACGGACATCCGCGGCTGGTGAGGATGGAGAAGGAGCGAGCGCCATCCACGTGGTCAGTAGCCGGCTGCAAGTTCGTGTACCGCTCCATCTTGAAAAGGTGATACGCGGGCCAGGGAAGGCTGTCCAAATCACGAATGGCCGGACGGTCAAAGTTCGTGTGTACTACCCCATCGCTGGTCTTGTACGTGATGCCCAGCACTTTTTCCCAGATGCCCTTGGCCGGGTCCATCAGGTCTGCTGTGCGAAATTGGGGTTGATCCCGCAGGAAATCCTCCACCTTCTGACAAATCTCCAACCAGGTGGCCTCCCCTTCGCCCCGGACCACGATGTCCACATAGGGTTTTTCCGCGGATTCTTCGGGGAGCACACTAACATGGGGGCCTCCCAGGACAATGGGCACGTCGTGGATGGCCTTGATGCGCTTGGCCGTGCGCCAGGCCTGCATGACCTGGGGCGTGTTCGCGGTAATGCCCACAATGTGCGGGCGGAATTCCTGAATGAAATCCTCCAGAGGTTGGTCCTCCACGTCGGCATCGTAGATGCGGACCTCGTGTCCTGCTTCCTCGGACACCGCGCCCAGATAAGCAAGCCCCAGATGGGGCGTGGTTCTCGTGTCAATAGGCAAACGGAATTTCGGGTTAATTAAGGCAACGCGCATGTTTAATTCATCCTCCTCCCCAACAGTAGGTGCTAAATAAACTGCCGACCTTCTCTCGCCGCGAGAGATTATACGCATCACCCTGCAACGTGGCAAATTTTTATCACGCTACTCATAAAAATTACCGTCCTTCGCTCCAGTATATTTCAACTTAACAGACTTACATCAAGCGAATCCCCGGCAAGAAAGTAAAGATGAGAAAATAAGTTGGTCTACCAGTAAAGTAGAACCATCAACAAGCCAAGAAGGGACAATCCGTGGGTACAAGATGCATACTGCCCCTGCGAACCAACTTGCAAGGGGAGCCGGAAATACCGTTTCTGGGGAAGGAACTGCATTTCTTCCAGGCGGTTAACCCGACGCCGGAAGGCACACAAAACGCCTTGTAACTGGACGTTGAGGGCTTCATTTGCAAAGCCCCCAGACGGGGCTGGTGGCCCCCCGCGGTTTCGCGGGGGGAGGCCGCAGTCTTCAACTGGTGGCTGTATCGAGCCTCCTTCTCGGGAGACTCCCACCATCGCCCCGCTGGTGGAGAGGAAATATCCCCGGAGACAGCAACACGGTTGTCGCATCCCCCCCTCACCCCAAAAAGACCTCATGTGGGCGCCAGGCCCTCCTCAGGCAAACGCTTGTTGCTTCAGATCCAATAACCGCTCCAGGAACATCCGTTCCCCTGTTTGTTCCACAAGTTGCAGGCTTTCATCCACCAGAGATTGGGCTTCCTCCATGCGCTCTGCTCGGATATACGCTTCTATCAGGGGGATAACCTGGCATGTACGACCCGACACCGCCCCCATGGCTTCCCACGCGTCTAACCCCGTCCGCATCTCAGCAATACCTCCTTCCAGATCCCCCAGGGTAGCCTGGACCCACCCCAGAAACACGTGGCCCCACGGGTGAACGCTGGCCAATGTCTCCTGTGCCATGAGAGGCATTAACTCCGCTTCATAAGCGGCCGCGAGTTCGGGTTGATTGCGCAGCCAGTAAAATCCGTACGCCCCTAGAGTGAGCGCAAAGATCAGCGAAAGGGGATGCTCCATGCTACGAGCCAAATCCAGCGCGGCCTGAACATGCTTCAGCCCAATTTCAGGGTGATCCAAACGTTCCTCGACCCAGGAAAGCCACACATGACAGACAACGCCCAGGTCAACGGCGGTCAGAGGGGTAAGCGCGCTCGCGTCTGGATCGTAATATTCAAGCGCCCGGGTGAGATGATGGTGCGCGGCATCCAACTCGCCCAGGAAAAAATGCGTTTCTCCAAGAGTCCAGTGAGCAAGAGCCAAACTGGACGCAGTACCCTCTTGAGCGGCCAGGTGAAGCAATTGCTCTCCCAATTGGAGGGAAAGCCCATGTTCGGCCCGGGCTCTCAACATGTCCGCCTGAACGAACAAAGCCTGCACCAGAACCTGCTCATTTCCCGTTTGGCGGCAGAGATCATAAGCCCGCTGGCTGGCCTGAGCGCGTTCAGGAGCCCCCCACCCCTGCATGGCCAGCAGAGGAGCGCTCATAGCCATTTGAAGAGCCATCTCTTGCTCGGACCGTTGGGGGGATTCGGCCACTTCCTGCAAGAGGGCCAGTCCCCGGCCGTAGAGTGCTAACGCTTCCGCTGGAGCAAAGAGTTGCATAGCCCGAAGTCCGGCCAATTGGTAATACTCAGCAGCCTTGAGGAAGAGATGTCCAGCCTCAAAGTGACGTGCTATTTGCAGCGCCGCGCCTTCCCGTTGAGAGCCATGTTGACTTTCCAGGATGAGAGCGATCTTCTGATGCCACCGGGTGCGCTCTCCCAGGGGAACCTGCCCGTACAGGTAATTTTGAAAGAGGATGTGGCGAAAGCGGTACATGGAAAGCATCTTCTGGGCAACCCAGGAATGTCCCCGAAACTGAACAAGCCGCCGCGGGGGAGCAGCAAGGGCTTCCAGGCTCTGGCGGACCTCGGGCAATGGCCATTCAAGGACACCTGCCAGCAACTCCGCGGTGAAATTCTCCCCGATCACGCTCGCTGCCAGGAGCAATCGCTTCCACGGTGGGGGAAGTCGCTCGGTGCGTTCGGCAATGATGGCTTCGACGCGTGGAGGTAACTGAGCCCACCCTAATTCATCCCGGCTCTGCCAATCTCCTCTTGCATCCCGGAAAATATCCCCCCTCTCCTGGAGAGCGCGCAGCAACTCCACTGTAAAAAGAGCGTTGCCCCCCGTATGTCTCCACACCTGACGCCGAAAGTCCTCCCCTAGACAATTGGGCTCCATGTCCAAATATGCGTCCACGAAATCCCTGCCCCCGCGTCTGTCCAGGTCCACCAAAATGTCCCCATGTTGGCGTTGCAATTCGTGGACAATTAAGGCCAGAGGGTGCCGGCGCCCCTGTTCCTCACCCCTTTCGTTTCCCGGAATCAGAATTTCTTCACTGCGGAAAATGCCCAGTAAAAAGACACGGCAATCGTGGAGCCGACGGCTGAGGTGAAAGAAGAGGGATAAACTGCCCGCGTCCGCCCACTGCAGATCATCCACAATGAGAAGCAAGGGGGCATGGGCAGAAAGACGGGATAACATGCGCCCAAATTGGGTGAAACTCTGAGACTGGGAAAGGGTCAAAGGAGTATCGGGAAAATAATCCTTGTGCCGTCGCAGTTCCTGTAAAAGAGCCTGCTTGTGAGCACTTTGAGGCAGGAAGGCTTCAGCCTGCATAATAAGAGGTGAGGCTAAGGCCAGAGCATCTACCAAATCCGGGCCAACCTGGACCAGAAGGGGGATGGTGATAGGAATGATCCGCTGAATGCGTTGGACATATCGATCACCCATTTCACTGCCCAGGTGCATGGCCTCATGATCCCCCACAAGCGCCAGGAGAATATCCCGAAATGGCAGAAAAGGGTCCCCTTGACCAGCAAATGCGTTGCTCTCTCCCCGTACAACCACAACTTCGTTGTGGTGCATTAGTACCTGTTGTCCAAACGCGGTCGCGAGAGCGCTCTTACCGCTACCGGCCTCACCTGTAATAAAGGCAATCTGAGGCTTCCCGGCCAGGCTTGCGTTTAAAAATCCTTGCAAGCGAGCCATTTCCTGCTCCCTGGCCACAAAGTACCGGGGGCCTGAAGGTGGATGCGCGGGCCTGGAATGAATGCGGGGCGCCGCAGTGAGGGCGGTCGGAGGTGGGAAATTCCCATCGCGAATGGCGTTGGCTAGGGCGGTGGTCTCGGGTGTAGGCTCCACTCCCAGGGCATTTTCGAGCCAGGTCCGACAACTCTCGTACTGAGCCAACGCGGCAGAACGCTGTCCATCCAGGGCCAAAAGCCGGATCAGTTCGTGATGCGCCTCCTCGTTCCATGGAGTGTGCTGTATCCACTGCCGCACATATTCCCCGGCACGCTTGTAGTTACCTCCACGCTCGTAGGCCAAAGCGAGACCGCGCAGCGCCTGGATCATCCCGTGCTCAAATTCCTCCCGCCGCAGAAGCACCCATTCTTCCCAGGGGACGCTGTTACGCACATGGAATCCCTGCAAAAATTCCCCTCGATAGAGGGTCAACGCGGCTTCCCACGCGGTGATAGCATCAGCGTCCACCGCCGAGGATTTCCCTGTAGCCAGAAGATGACGGAAGGCCACAACGTCGATTGAAACGTCGGCATCGGGATTAATCTGGACAGTGTAACGAGTAACCAGAAGAAAGGGGAGAGATGAACGAGTGTCACCTAGACGACGGCGCAAATCTGCAATGGCATGACGAAGGTTACGTAAAGCAGCCGCGTCATCCATCTGGGGCCACAACAATGTAGCCACTTCTATTCGGTGATGAGGACGTACACCTTCGGTGCCCAAAAACGCCAATAACGCCCGTACCTTGTTGGACTCAAAATCCAGCAGGGGGGTGCTATCCAGGGTGGCCTGGAAGGGACCGAAGAGGGCCAGGTTTAAGCGGGACACATGTTTCTCCCAAGGGCACGCCTGCCGGAAAAACGCACCACCGCCTACATTTTACCATCAACGCTGAAAAACACACAAACGGAAAGACGCCAGAGGCATGAACTCACCTGTTAAGAATCCGAAAAATACACGATTCCCACACGTTTCCCTTCTACAATAAGAGGTGCGTAAACGGCATTCTCTTAACCCATTGGAGCCAAAAACGAACATGTCCTATTTGGCATATCTGCTTCGCCTCTGGTCCAGCGAACACGGTGGGCGTCGGGTCTGGCGAGTCTCATTAGAGAGCGCACACACCTCAGAGCGCCATATCTTTGCCGATCTGGACGCGCTATTTGCGTTCCTACGACAGCAAACCGAACACATGGACCACCTCGAAGCAGCAAAGGAAGGACCTGCCACAGAACAAGAGCGTGAGGAGTAGAAGGGAGAGGACCATGAATACCCCCCGTTGGTATCGCCCACTGCGTGTCTCGCTGACCATTGTAGTTGTACTCATTCAACTCCTATCCCCTTTAAGCGTCCTGGCTGAGGAATACTTAGCCCATGAGGCGCAAACGCCGCCCTCCCCGCCACTGGCCAGGGGACAAACAGCGACTGTCCCTACGCCGCCCCTCTCTGCCGCGGAAGCCGAGGCCCAGGTAATGATGGCTCTGCAAGGGATGCTTAACTTGCCATCTGACGCCCCGGCCGAAGTTGTTGAGGGCTACCAGACGTTGCTGGATAACGCCCTTACACGCTACGCAGAGGCCCTGCAACGCGAGACGCCCCCCTCCCCCCAACTGACCGACAGCCCCCCGTCGGCAGTTGGGGGCACCGCGTCTCCGTCCAACGCGCCCACGATGGGGAAAGAACCAGAGAGTCCGGGCTCGGATCAAACGGGATTTCTCTGGTACATGGAAGCCAAGCCAGCCCCAGGGGACTCCCGCTATTCCCGCACAGGAGCATCCTGGCTTTTAACGGGGAAGGTCCCGGAGGACCCAGCCCAGTTCGACGCGTCCTTCTCCCGCTGGATGGAAGCCAGTCTAAACACAAAGGATAGGCCTTTTCCAGAAGCCCACAGTACAACACAAACGTGTGCAACGGCAGAAGAGTCCCCTCCAACCCTTTCCCTAGCCAGCGCCTCATTCCCAGAGGAGGAACGGCCGGCAGCCCAAGCCGATCTGTGGGTAGACAATCTTTCCCACTCTCCCAACCCTATTAACGCTACTCAACAATTCACCATGGCCTTCACCGTCCATAACACGGGTCCCTCTACTTCTCAGGCTACCGTTCAGATAACCCAAGTTCCTTATCAGGAATTAAAGTCTAGCACCCCCAGTAGTTGTACAAGCCCTGGTCCCGGTGACATAACCACATGCTATTTGGGAAACATAGAACCTAACAATCAAATTCGCGTGCAATTAACTTACAAAGCAAGGGCAGAGGCCACAAGCGAATCCCATAGCCAAGTAGAGGTCTCGAGCAGTGTGACAGACCCCAACACGAACAATAATACAGCCACTTTTCCTACTTTGATCATCCAACCCTACGCGGACCTCACCGTAACATCGGATGTGCCACCGTGGGTGGAGCACCCATCCATCGGCAACGGGGATTACACCATAGTAGTCACTGCGACGAACAATGGGCCTTCTGTCGCAGAAGGGATAATTGTGACTCATACCATCCCCAATGCTGATTACGTGGACTCAATATACAAGCCTTCTTATTGTGCCTACAACGGGAGCACTAGCATCCTAACGTGCACCATAGAGCAAATGGGGATTGGAACAAGGAAGGTAATGAACATTCGGCTAAAAGTAAAATCCTGGGTTCCTTCAGGCACAATCCTCTCCGCCTCGGCCCAAATTGCTGGCGAAGGCGAGGACCCAGGCCCAGGAGTTAACGAAACCAGTGGCTCAACCCAGGTCACAACATGGAGTCCCAACCTTAGCACAACGGATCCGGGCACGGTCTACGCTTTAGTTCGATATAACGGTGATCTGTTCGTAGGAGGGACGGACGGCGTCCTTAGATGGCAAACCGACGGTTCATGGCTCGCACAAGGGAATGTCGGTGGTACCGTATACGCCCTTATTGTCGTGAATGGAACTCTCTACGCTGGAGGAACTTTTGGGGTCAAAAAGCGGAAAGGACACACCTGGATAGCAATGGACACCCTCTCGGATTCGATCCACGCGTTTGCCTTGCACAATGGCACCCTTTATGCGGGCGGGGACAATCATGTCTGGCGCCTCAACGGTACCACCTGGTCCTCTCTCCCTCTGTTAGGCCAAATCCGAGCCCTTGTTTCCCACAATGGTTCCCTGTACGCTGGTGGGGTTAGTGGGGTGTTCCGTTGGACGGGCAGCAGTTGGATAGATACAGGGGCAGCGCCTGGAGTCAAGGCTTTGGCCTCCACAGGGAATGATCTCTACGCGGGAGGCACGTTCCCGCACTATATGGCCTGGTACGACGGCTCTCAATGGCATCCTGTCCCGGGAGTCACAGGGATTGTAAATGTGCTCGCAGCCCAGGGAACCGAAGTGTACGCGGGAGGAGAATTCTCTGGTCATGTAGCCCGCTGGAACGGGGTCAACAAGTGGACTGTTCTTAGTCGAGGGACATCCGACACTGTATACGCCTTATTGGTGGAATCAGTTGTCTACGCGGGTGGCCAGTTCACAACCGTAGACAGCGTTCAAGTTCCCACCCTCAAAGTAGGAGGATGGCGCGAGTACCCAACGGACTTGGTCCTCACGAAAACAGTGGACCCTCCCTCCCTCTATGAAGGAGGTGATGTAGAATACACCATCACCATCCGTAACACCAGTGGTCTGCGCGCTTCCCATGTCTCCTTACGGGATACACTGCCCCCAGGATTTACGTTTGTCTCCGCGTCCTCTCCTACCTGCGCAGCAAGTGCGCCCCCGAATGAACGGGTTGTAATTTGCGAAAATCTGGTCGATTCCCTTAACGCAAACAGTTCCACTTCATTAACTATTCGCGCGAAGGCTTCTACAACCTCAGGGACTTATCGTAACTGGGCCGTAGTAGGCTCAGACCAACCCGAACCCACATCGAGTAATAATAACGCTGGTGCTGCCGATGTGACAGTCTTAGAACGCCAGGCAGACTTGAGATTAACCAAGAGAGGACCGTCCACAACGCGCATTGGGCAACAAATCGAATACCAGTTGACGGTTCGGAACGCGGGTTCAGACACAGCCACAAACATTGTCCTCACTGACACCCTCCCTGCCGATGTTACCTACATTTCTGTTACCCCTTCCACCACCACGTGTAACCAGGCCGGACAGACGATCACCTGTACTCTGGGCGATTTGTATACTGGAAGCAATAAGACCATTACCCTGAAAGTTCAGGTTGCCAACACAGTTGATGTGGGAACTTTTCTCCAAAACACCGCCACTGTCCAGGCGGATCAGGCAGATCCAAACTTGGGGAACAACACCTCGTCCGTTAGCACGGAAGTTATCGCCTATGCGGATCTCTCCCTCTCCAAAACCGGTCCCAGCACAATCAAAGCGGGAGAATCCCTCACATATGAAATTACAGTCACCAATCACGGTCCTAACACGGCCGAAAACGTCACTGTTACCGACACTCTGCCCTCCAATGTCACTTTCTTAGCGTCCCAGTCTGATCAGTCCTGTAACCTTTCCGGTGCCGTGGTTGTCTGCACTCTGGGCACCATGACGAAAAACGCCCAAAAAACCGTAGATATCACTGTCAAGGTGGCCTCGGACACACTTGCTGGCACCACGCTGGAGAACCACGCTCGTGTGGGGTCCGACGCGCAGGAGGATAACCCAGGCGACGAGGAGGACACGCTAACCACCACCGTCCAAACGGAGGCGGACATCTCCCTGGCCAAATCTGCCCCCGCAACGGCCAATGCAGGCCAAAATATTACCTATCGCCTCACCGTGACCAACACGGGGCCCTCCCTGGCATCGGGAGTCGTCCTTACCGACGACCTCCCCGCGGGGGTTGCTTTTGTCTCTGTGACGTCCACCCATGGAAATTGTGCGTACGATGGAGGAACGCACCGCCTGACGTGCTCAGTGGGGACGTTGGACGCCAACGTGAGCGCCCAGGTAAACCTGAACGTGACCATCTCCGAAACTTTAGCCGCCAATACCACTCTGGTTAACTGGGCGGGGGCCACCTCTAACGTAACCGATCCCACCACACCTAACTTGGTATCTGCCAGCACCCGGGTGGAAACTTCCTCGGACCTGGTGCTAACAAAGGGAGATACGCCAGACCCCGTCAACGCAGGAGATCTCCTGACATACACCCTTAGCGTCCTCAACAACGGTCCATCCCAGGCCACGAATATCAGGCTAACCGATCCTTTGCCCCAAGAGGTCACCTACGTCTCTGTGAACGCAGATAAGGGAACGTGTACCTACAACGAAGGAACGCACCAGATCACTTGCTCACTTGCCGCCCTGGCCAGCGGGGCGCGCATGCAGGTCACCTTGGTTGTTCGCACGCTCTCGACCATGGACGGAGGGCAACTCATCAACACAGCCAGTGTCACGTCTGATACGCCCGATCCAACCACGCCCAACAGCACCTCCGAGACCACCCAGGTGAACACGCAGGCTGATCTTGCCCTGACGAAATCAGCCAGCCCTAACCCAGTTGATGCAGGGGAGTGGCTAGCCTACACCCTGGTGGTCACAAATCAAGGGCCTTCCCGGGCGAAGAACGTCGTCCTCACGGATCCTCTGCCCGCCAACACCTCCTTCAGTTCGGTTTGGCCTGATAGCCCCACCTGCACTTATGCGGGGGGAACGGTCACATGCAACCTGGGCAACATGGACAGGGGCAGCAGCCGAACGGTCACCATCATGGTGCGCGTCTCCCCTGACATAACCGGGGGCACAATAACCAACAACGCAGCCGTCCACTCCTCCGCGACAGACCCTGTATCCGGGAACAATGAGGCTTCGGTTACCACAAATGTACAAGTCCACGCGGATGTAGAAGCCCACAAAACCGGACCCAGTTTGGTATACATTGCGGGCCACATCCTTTACCAAATACACGCTACCAACAAAGGACCATCCAGGGCCACAGGAGTGGTTCTCACAGACACCCTTCCCCCTCGCACTTCCTTCGCCCATGCGAGTCCGGGGTGTGTCCGCAACGGGAACACGATAACGTGTGCTGCTGGAGCGCTAGCGCCCGGAGCGAGCACCGCTACTTACACCATCACCGTCACCCTAGACCAAACTCTAAATGAGGGAGAGCAAGTGGAGAATCAGGTGACGGTCTCAACAAGCACACCGGATCCCAACGGGGCCAATGACACCGCCTCAGCCAGTACCACAGTCACTCGAGATCCCACCAACCTGCAGGCGAATCTCTCCCTCACCAAGAGCGGACCAGCAACAGTGTACGCGGGTGGGAGCATAGATTACACTCTCATCGTATGTGACGAAGGAGCACTGGACGCGAGCGATGTCACTTTGGTGGACACTCTCCCCGCGAACGTGGCGTTCGATACCGCCACCAGCAGCCAGGGCTCGTGCGACTACAATGCTGGGACCCATCAGGTGACGTGCGCTTTAGGTGCGCTGGCTAATGGAAGCTGCGCGCAGGTGAATATTAGTGTGACGGTCCCCACTTACCTTGTGGGGCAAACGCTTGTCAATGAGGCTACCGTCTCTGCCGCAGAAGATGACTGGGCCCAGGACAACAACCAGGCACATACTTCCACACAGGTTACCCCTTCCGCGGACCTGAGCCTCTCCAAGAATGCGCCAACAACCATCCACGCGGGGGAACGCTTTACTTACCACATAACGATTCAAAATCATGGTCCCAATGATGCCCCCACAGTGGTTTTGACAGACACGTTGCCTACGGACGTCACTTTTGTCTCCGCCACCTTCGCGCAGACACCGTGTACTTATGATGCAATCAACCATCGCGTCCTTTGCACGTTGGATACTTTGGCCACCAACGCGTCGGCAAGCGCGGATATCGTGGTGGAAGTTCCCTCGGACCTGGCCGCAGGGACCCCACTAACCAACACCGCGACCGTAGGAGCCCAGGCTCACGAAGCAGGCCCAGGAGACGAAACCGCGGTTGCGGTCAGCACTGTGCAAGTACAAGCCGACCTCTCCTTACACAAGGAGGCTGCTCCTGACCCAGTGGACGCGGGAGCACAACTCACCTACGTGCTTGAAGTTACCAACCTCGGTCCCTCCCGGGCCACAAACATCCGCATCACCGACACCTTGCCCGCAGAAGTCGCCTTTGTCTCTGTTGCGCCAGGAAGCCCTCTGTGCAGTCATTCAGGCGAACCCGTTGGCGGCACAGTGACATGCACTATGGGCACACTCTATCCCGGCGGCAAACACACAGTCACTATTGTCGTCCAAGTGCGAGACGATTTGAGCGCGGGCAGCACATTGACCAACCGGGCTCGCGCCTACTCGACCGTCCCTGACCCCACACCTGCCAATAACGAGGTCACATTAAATACCCCTGTTCAGACCAACGCGGACCTGGAAGCACATAAGCGTGCCCCCGCGCGCGTGTATGTTAAGGGACGCATCCGCTACGAGATCAGCGTGACCAATCACGGACCCTCCCGGGCCGCTGGTGTGACCTTAACCGATACCCTTCCCGCGGGCACGTTCTTTGCCGATGCCAGCACTGGATGCACCCATGCCAACGGTGTGGTCACATGTAATGTGGGAGAGATGGGTGCAGGAACGACCAGTGCAACCTATGCCATTACCGTCACATTGGCCTCTAACCTGAATGAGGGCACGACGTTGACCAACAGTGTCACAGCCGCGGCAACCACCCCTGATCGTAACAGTGCAAATGACACAGCCACCGCCCAAACGATTGTCAGCACGGATCCCACGCCCTTCCAGGCGGATTTGCGGCTTATCAAGAACAGCCCCGCAACCATTGATGCAGGGGCCCTCCTGATGTACGTAGTGACGGTAATCAACGACGGTGGGCTGGATGCTACGCACGTGGTCATGACAGACCCCCTGCCGGCCAACACCACCTTTAATGTGGACCACTCCGATGTCAGTTGCAGCGAAGCCGAGGGGCTAGTGACGTGCCACCTGGGCGATCTGCCCGCTCACACCCGACGCTACGTGGCCATTGCAGTGAACACGCTTCCGTGGCAAGCGCAGAACTCCGTGTTCGTCAACAGGGCTACTGTCTCCGCGGATCAGGATGATTGGAATCCCGGCAATAACACAGACGATGCCCGCACGCAGGTAACAACCAGCGCGGACTTGCGCCTGACTAAAACCGCTCCCAGCACTGCCGAAACCGGGAATACAGTGGAATATACTCTCGAGATATACAACCGGGGGCCATCCGTAGCCCGCAACGTACGCCTCACCGACGTGCTGCCCTCAGGAGTTCTCTTTGTCGAAGCCGTTCCCTCAGCGGGCACATGCATTAATCAGGACAATACGGTTACGTGTTCCCTGGGAGATCTGGGACTCTGGAAACAGATGACCGTGGTGATAACAGCCATAGCTGGAGATGGCGGCACGCAAACAAATACGGCCAATGTCACTTCGGATGTGGCCGATCCAGATATAACCAACAACACAGCCAGCGCCAGCACCGATGTGACCACCAAGGAACCCGAGAGCCACACTATTGGCCAGGTCACGGTGACCGCCAACGCGTTCGTGGACTTGGGCGGAAACCGGATGCAGGCCATAGGAGACATAAGACTGGGAGATCATTATCGTCTGGAAGGCGGAAACGTAACATTGGATTACAATGACAACTCCCTTGCTGGCGTGGGCACACTGGTTCTTAACGAGGGAGAGGTATCCCTGTTCCGTGGCAACTTCACTGGGGATGGGGATACCGGCCTTCTCACACCGGCCGAGGGGAGCACGTCCCTCTGGACCGAAGTGGCAGGCTTTGACCTGGAGACACCGGCCTCTGTTACCGAGGTGAATTTGCTTTCCGGCCAGGCCACAGGAAAGGGCACGCTAGTGATCGACATCACTGGACTGAACGCTACCATCCCTGTCGCGTTCAGTATGGCCCCTGGCCCCACCTTCAGTGGAAGCGTCGATCCCTTTGACGTGACCCTGGCCGGGTGCGATATTGCCGTCTCCGCGGCTACGCTTACCGATCTGGGGGTTACTATCAACACCTCCACGCTAACTTTGCCCGAGAAGTTTGGGGGACAGAGCGCAGCCTTCTCCGGGCTCACCATAACACCTTCCAGTGTGTATGCAAGCAGTGGGAGCGTCACATTCCCTGATATTCTCTTTGGCGAGGGGACCCATCTCTGGATCACCGAAGTTGCAGGCACATTTGTGTATGCCTTTGGCGAATTCGTTCTCCAAGCATCAGGCACAGTGGTGGTTAGCATTCCCCAAAATGTGCAACGAATTTCAGCGAAACCGCTCTTCCTGGACAGCAAGGGCAATTTGAGCGGGCAGGTAGAGGACTTAGAGTTAAAGGTCGCTGGAGGCACTCTAACCCTGTCCAGTCTGACACTTAACAACGACGGCCTCTTCGCCGCGTCCGCGGAATTGGTCTTGCCCTCCAACATGGGGGGCGGAACGATGTACCTGACCGATATACCGGTGACCAAGGACGGGGTAGATGTGAGTTCGGTTCTTTCCTTCACCCTGCCGGACTTCTCCCTGGGGAACAAAGCAACCTTCACGAACATGAGAACGCAATTGGTCAAGACGGAAAATGGCCTGACACTATCCATCACGGGTACTCTCAAATTGTTCTTGCCCCAGAACAACCAAAGTATCGATTTCAGTGCGCAAATAGACACTCAGGGGAATTTCAAGGGCAGCCTGGACCAGTTAAGCCTCACCCTGGCCTCTCTTACCCTGAAACTGACAGATATCAACTTCGACAACACGAGCATCTCCGCGGCCCAGGGATCGCTAACCTTACCACCTAGTCTGGGTGGGGTAACAGGCTTTGTGAACAACATCCGCATTGATTCCAACGGCCTCAGTATCGGTGGGGGTGGTATTTCCATCCCCTTGCCCGACTTCAAGATGGTGGGGGACGCGTTTAGTGTCACCGACGCATCCCTCACATTTGAAATCAGCACAGATCGCACCTTTAAGGTCACCATTGCTGGCACCATCAGCCTGGCTGTCAAGAAATTTAGCGCCACCACGACGGCCAGCATCACCGTGGACAGCCAGGGGAACATCAGCGGGTCAGTGGAAAGTTTCTCCATCTCCATCGTGGGCTTCGGGCTCCTCGTTGAGGGTGCAACCATCACCGAGGAAGGTTTCTTCGCTTCCAAGGCCGCGCTTCAGGTGCCCAGTGGCTGGGGAGATGTGGCCGTGGAGGTGCAGAACATCCGCATTGGTTCAGATGGAGTTTCCATTGGCGGAGGCAAGTTCAAACTACCTGACATCAAAGTGGGTAAGGTCACCCTTGGCGGCCTAGAAGGGTGGTTCATCGAGGAAGATGGGGGATACGAGATCGGTGCAGGAGGAAAGTTCTTTATCCCCGGCCTGGGCGGCGGAGCCAGTTGCGGCATAAGCGTCAGCGTTACGTTCTACATTGACGCGAAAGGCCGGACCGTAGCCCGCATTGAGCCCCCGGCTCAGCCGGCAACAGGTCCCAGCCTGAACGAAGTGGCCAGCGCGGGGAACATGCACCCAGCTAACTTCACGCCCGAGGATGTAGCCGAAATCGAGGGGTTCGCACTGCGCAATGTGACCGTGGGCCTGACCGGGTGCAGCATTCCCATCGGCAACACGGGCCTCTACTTGACCGAGGTCAGCGGCAGTTTGACCCTTAACAAGGGCACTACCCGCATTGACCTCTCAGTGACCATTTCTGGCGGCCCCCGAATTCTGAACACGTACGCGATCAGTGGCAAGATAGGGATGGGAGTCCAGTTCAATCCCTTTGAACTGGACCTCGCCGGCGGGATAGATCTTTTCTCCATCTTCAAGTTGGCTACCATGGAAGCCACTATTCGTAAAAACTTATTCAGTGCCACTCTCCACATTGTCCAAATATGGCCACCATTGGAAGGAGAGGCCAGCCTCACCATCTGGACTGACGACGGTTTCCATCTGGTGGGCCGGGCTACAGTGACCCTGGGGTTCAGCAAGGGGGCATTGGGCAAGGCCTGTGTGCCAGAGATCGGGTGGCCTTGTGTGAAACTCCCACCCGTAGATCTGCGCTTAGCTCAGGTTTGTGCGGAATTCGGTGAGTTTATCAAAGGCCAGGGCACGACCTGGGGGTTAAAGGCGGAAGCATCCATTCTGGTCATGAAGAAGTACAATTTCAGCATTGGCATTTACTTCGACGCGGGCGGCACCCTCCATGTAGGCAATGTGGACGAGTATCACTTGGTCACTCCACCCGCAGTGACCCGCATACGAGCGTTGCGCGAGGCCATCGAAAGAGGGGACTTGTCGCTTCGGAGCCTTTCACCCCAGGAAAGGGATCTGTTCCAGGCGCTCACGTTCGATGGGGATGACATCTACGTGTCCATCCCCGTGGCTACGCCAACGGACATGTTTGTCCTTTTCTCCCAGGTGACTGGACGACCATCCATCAGCCTTATCCGTCCCGACGGACTGGAAATCACGCCGGAGAACGCGCCGGCAAACGTGGGCTTTGAGGAGGATGTGCTCACAGATGAAACAGCAGATGGAACCGTGCGCACCGCCAATCAAACGCTCATCGTGATCAAGCAAGCCATGCCAGGTACCTGGCGGGTGAGGCTTGCAGGACCCATAGAGCAGGAGGACACCTATGTGCTGCAAATCAACGGCATCGACCCTGCTCCCACCCTTCGGGACCTCCATGTCACCTCAACCAGTCCTACCAGCGCAAACGCGGAGTGGTCTCTAACCTCCAACGAGATTACCACCACTCTCAATATTTATGCCACCACAGGCCCTATTACCACCACCCAAATTATTACCACAAGCGAGGGGCTCACCAAGGAAGTGACCATCCCCTTCTTCACAGGCACACCCGTGGCTCGAGCAGTCTCTACGCCGCTCGATGGGACACCAGGCCAAGTGACTCTGGACTTAAGTCACCTGAAATCAGGAACTTACCATTTCTGGTTTGACGCGAACGATGGGCGCAACCCTCCCATCCGCCAGTATGCCCCTGAAACGATCCAGGTTACTCATCCCTGGTCTTCCACGTGGACAGCCGGCACTCAGGTCACGTCGGACTACAGACAATTAACTCTCTCCTGGAATCGCAACCCCCATCCGGATACAGATGGGTACCGTCTCCAGGTGCGCTCTCTACCCGAAGGCATGACCGCGCAGGGAATTCACCTTGCGCCCGTTGCCCTTAACACTCCTCCAGAGATTGAAGTGGGGGACGTGCTCTCAACCACACTGTACAACTTGGCACCGGGTCAGCCTTACTATATCTCGGTCCTAGCCGTGGACGAGGACACAGGCCAAACTTCCGTGTCGGAGGAAATTGTTGCGGTGCCCGAAGGAGCCCCCTTTGACCTGCATAGCGACACAACGGACCTGGTCCTGGTGGGTGGAGAAACGGTCACAATCACTATCAGGGTAACGACAAATATGATCCCTTACCCCGCTACCGTCTCCTTGAGACCAGGAGATCTGCCAGACGGGATCACCTTGCTGCCTGTAACCGACATCATTACCCCAACAGCGGAAGGGGTGCCGGTGGATGTGGCCGTTCAGACCACTGTTGGAATACCCGAAGGCACGTACATCGCGCCCCTGGTGGCTCAAGGTGGAGGCAAGGCGCGCACATTGCCTTTGAACATCACTGTTCAGGAACCCTCCTTTGCCCTCAGCGCGGAACCCAATGCGGTAACATTGGGGCCGGGAGAACAGGCGAGGGTCACCTTGCACGCCCACGCAATCCATGGTGGACAAGCGCCCATCCATCTCAGCCTGAACCCCGCCGGATTACCCCATGGGCTACTCTACAATTTCTCTGAGGTCATCGTACCCCTGGATGGAAGCACGACCCTGGTTCTCACGGACACTCAGCGATTGGCTGCTGGCGAATACATGCTGAAACTCACGGGACGTGATGGAGCACACACAAAGGAACTGACCATCCCCCTCACTGTGAACAAACCCGGCTTCTCACTCCGCACAGCCAGAAACCGAAAGGTGGTCCTGGCTGGAGAAACCGTAACTTATACTTTGGACTTAGAGGGAACCGCGTGGCAGGAGCCAGTTACCTTAAGCATGGGCGCGGGAGTCTCCGGAACCACCTGGCAATTCGTCGCCCAGCCTGGAGACGTGCCCACAGACACCATCACCCTCACTGTGCCAGCCCAGGCATACCTGATTGCTGCCCTTTCCCCTGATGCCCGTGAGGGGTCTTACGGGGTTAATGTGGAGGCCATCAGTGGGGAAAACCGGGCATTTGTGCCCCTGGAACTGGTGATCACATCGCGGGCGAAAAGTGTCGACTTGGCAGTCACCTCTTCCGAGTCACAAGACGTACTCGCGGGTGGCCGCTACGTGTACACATTGACCGTAACCAATTACGGTCCTGTGACCGCCACCCACGTGGTCCTGACAGACACACTCCCTGCAGAACACACCGCGTTGGCCAGTGTCCAGGCACGCCAGGGAACCTGTACAGCCGCGGGTCAAGGGATCACGTGCTCTTTAGGGGACCTGCCCCCCGAGGCTCAGGTGGACGCGATAGTGGAACTCACCGTGGACTCCTCTGCCCCCCAGAGAGCATCCCTGAGCCACACGGCCCGCACCAGTGCATCCGAAGAGGACCTGGCGCCACTCAACAATCAGGACACAGGACACGCATTTGTGAAAACACAATCCAACTTGAGACTTTCACTCTCCGATGGTGGTGCCCCTGTACTGGCAGGGACGCCTTTGACGTACCAGATCACAGTGGTTAATGAGGGACCCTCCGACGCGCCAAATGTGATAGTGGAGGACACCTTGCCTCCTCAAACGCAGTTTATGTCCGTCAGCCCCTCTCAGGGCACGTGCACAACAGCCAATCACCATCTCACCTGTCACCTGGACCTGCTCCCTGATGGAGCGGAAGCCCACATTACACTCCAGGCTCAGGTGGCTGCCACGGCCGGACATTCTCTGACAAACCGGGCTACTGTAAGGAGTTCAGCCCAGGATCCAAGTACAGCGGATAATGAAGACCAGGTGGAAACAAGAGTATTATACCAGGCGAATTTACATGTGAGCGCCAGTAACTCTCCCGAACTTGCCGTTGCTGGGCGCCTTCTGGCTTATACCTTCCTGGTCGCAAATCAAGGACCATCCACAGCGGAGAAGGTAGTGCTGGATGTGGAGTTGCCACCGAACACCACGTTTATCCCTGACAAATCTTCACGCATGTGCGCTTTAAGGGACGGAGTCCTCTCCTGCACTCTGGGGAATCTGGCCAATGGTGAGGGAGTCCCCGTAGTGGTCACCATCGCTCTGGCACCAGAAATGACGGGTGTGTTGACCAGTTCGGCCAGAGTTCACAGCACGGTTGATGATCCCCAGCCTGAAAATAATGCGACCCGTATATCTTCCCCTGTCGCAGCCCTGGCTGATATGGCGCTCACGCTGACAGACTCACCAGACCCGGTAACCGCGGGGCAGGCTATCACGTACACGTTGCTTGTTAGCAACACCGGGCCATCCCACGCTACGGGGGTCTCTGTGGAGGAAATGTTGCCCACGGGAATGCGCTTCCTGTCCGTGACAACAGGGCAAGGTCACTGTGAAGAGGTAAACGGCCTGGTCCGCTGCGACTTGGGAAATGTAGCAGCCCACACTTCGATAACGGTGGTAGTGACTGGCCTGAGCGATTTCCACACGCGAGGAGGGCATGTGAGAAACACGGCCCGGGTAATGGCCGAAACCGAAGACACCAATACAGCAAATAACGAGGATGTGGCTGTAACCACTGTGTTCCCCGGGCAGGTGTGGCGAGAATTCTTGCCCGTGGCCATGCGCTAAGCACCATACCCCAGTATCAATTAGGCCACACGGCCCGAGGAACACAGGAACGGATACGAAACCGCCGATCCGCACGGAAGGAAGCCTCCGTGCGGATCGGCTGGTAACCCCCACCCTTCCCCCAATCAACGCTAAGCGAGGTATTCTTCCACGTGAACCGCGAGAGCCGGTTCGGCCATGCGCACGGGCTCCAACACTTGCACGCTCTACCCCCGTGTGATAGAATGAGCGGCGCTCTCAAGCCTACGTTCGTAAATTGCCAGGAGGCTCCCTAACGATGGAGATCCTCGATGTGGGTATCCCAGAACTCATCGTCATCTTCGTTATCATTATGCTGGTCATGGGTCCCGAAGACGTCCAGAAAACAGCCAGGACACTGGGACGCTGGGTCCGGGCAGCCCGGTCCTCTGAAATATGGCAAGGCATGGTCCAAGTGTCCCGCGAATTGCGTTGGCAGTTCACCCGCCTTTCTCGAGAAGCGGGTCTAGACGAATCCCTCTGGAACACACCCCAGGGACGCCGGGTGGATATAGAGGAAAGTATCCGCCAACGGCTTTTTGCCACAAGCAATAACCAAGCCCAAAATCGTCCCCTTCCCACCTCCGAAACGGCCGGGGAAGGGGAAAACGATAAAAACCCGGCCAAAGACCTACACCATGAGCCCACCATAACAGAGGGAAAGACTCAACGACACACTCCACAGACTCAAAAGTACGAGGAAGATTGATGGACAGTAAGGCAAAGAGCATCGGGCGGGTAGTTACTGCTCCACTTTGGATGCCCTGGCGAGCCATGCAAGGCCTCAGCAGGAAATTCAGCCAATGGTACCGATCAATCCAGGCATTCTTTACCAAAGAACCCGAAGTACACCCGCTGCCAGATGTCATCCAACGTGCAGCCGAAAATCCTGACGACTTGTGGGTCCACTTTGTGGCGCTGCGACGCCACATCTTTCGAGCAGTTGCCTTTTGGATTTTGGCCACTGCAGCATCGCTAGCATTTGCCTCTCACCTGATGGCCTTTTTGGCTGCCCCCATTGGGGGATTAGAGCACCTACAAGCAATCGAAGTCACCGAGCCCATTGGCGTATTCTTGCGCGTGGCGTTACTAGCCGGCTTTGCCATCTCGTTACCTTACATTTACTTTGAACTCTACCTCTTCGCAGCCCCGGGACTTCGTCCCCGAGCGCGAATCTACGGGTTGCTCGGCATGCCGCTGGTATTACTGTTCTTCGTGGGAGGAATGGCTTTCGCCTACTATGTAATGCTCCCCGCGGCCTTGCCCTTTCTCTTGAACTTCATGGGTATTCCCACCGTGCCTCGACCAGCCTCGTACATCCGATTTGTTACCGGGCTTCTATTCTGGGTGGGCATAGCGTTTGAATTTCCACTGGTGATTTTCCTTCTTGCCTCCATAGGTTGGGTCAATGCTGAACAACTCGTCCGCTATTGGCGAGTGGCCATCGTCATCATCGCCATCCTCGCGGCCGTTATAACGCCTACCGTGGATCCCATAAACATGCTCTTAGTGATGGGACCGATGATTGTCCTGTATCTCTTAAGTGTATTTCTCGCCCGTCTCGCTCACCCCAACAGAGCCGAACGCAAATAACATGAGTGCCATCGGACTTCTCGGACGTTCAGAACGCTTGCTGATGCAGCGCTATGGCATCTTAGCCCGCCTGCGCAAACAATTCACCATGCCCGATGCCACGTTCGAGGATTTAGCGAGTTACCTCAACCTCATCGAAGACCCGGACATGTTAGACGAGTTAACCGTGGCATTGGATAAAGTAGAAAGTGGTGCTGAAGCCACCACCCTCATTGTAGAGACCGCACGGCAATGTCAGCGCCGTCGTGAAGAACGCACCCCGGAGAAACTGGGAGACACAGTTCGCTTTGATCCTCGAGGCCGGCGGAACCTCTACCAATCCATTGTCAACGAAGTAAGCCAGATGACAGCCACCCAACGTAGCCTGGGCACACTCAGCCGCCGTCTACGCCAAACTGAACTGTTTATCCAACAGGCATGTGCCATCTTAGCCTACCTGGACCAGGACTCCTTAATGGAACAGGCTGTAAGTGTGGGGCGGAAACTATTGGCTGCGGATGTAGGCGTTACCATCCTCCTGAATGTACACGGGGAAATAGATGCTTTCTGGCCACAGGGGGTAAAGAAGCCCGGCGAAACCTTCCCAGAAGGAATGCGCTTCCTGTTAAAGCCCATAGAAACCGGAGAAATTCTCCTCATTCAGGACCTCCAACACTACCCTGAAGCAGGTTCACTACCACCGGAACACCTGAACATCCAACGAGTGCTGAGTGCTCCCCTTATTATAGGACGCAACCCCGTGGGTGTCCTGGCCCTAGGTCGGACCACATATGCCCCCATTTTCGACGCTGAGGATCTGCGACTCCTGGAAACATTCGCCAAGCAGATCTCAGTGGCTCTGGAAAACGCGCGCTTACATGATGCCGTTCTGGAACTAGCCCAACTCCAGGAACGCCAACGAATAGCGCAAGACCTCCACGACAGCGTAGTACAACTTCTATTCACCATGGGCATGGAAGCGGAAAACATACTCAACGAACTTCCCGCGGACAGTCCCCTACGGCATCGAATCCAACGCATCCGTCGCCTCATATCCCGTTCCAGCACCGAACTTCGAGGTGCAATTGGCGCCCTGACCCGCGGCCCGAATCGCAAGGATGAACCCCTCTCGGTGCTGCTCCAGGAACTGGTCAAAGAATTCGAAGAACTCTCCCACATCGAAGTCACACTGCTTATGCCGTCTCGTTGGCCCAACTTACCGGATTTCTCCGTGCAAGCCATTTACCGCATTGTCCGAGAAGCTCTCGCCAACATCCAGAAACACGCACACGCAACAGCAGTGATAGTAAACGTAACCGTCTACCTGGATCGACTTATCATCTCCATTCAAGACGACGGAGTCGGTTTCCAGTCGGATACCACAGCGTACAAATACAGCGATTTACACTTTGGTCTACGCACCATGCATCAACTGGCAGAACGAGCCGGCGGCTACTTAGAGGCATTTAATCACGAAGACGGCGGAGCAGTGATACGATTTACACTGCCACTACTACCCAACCGAGATGGAGAGCGATGAAATACAGCCTCGTTATCATCGACGATCACAAACTGGTCATTGATGGACTAAAAGCCATTTTGGAAAAAGAAGAGGACTTGGAAGTCGTCGGGGATGCGACCACCGGCGAAATGGGGGCCTGGCTTATTGCCCATTACAAACCAGATGTGGCCCTTGTGGACATTCGCTTGGGGGATATCAGCGGTTTAGAAATATGCCGTTACGCTCGGGAGGTCAGCCCCCACACGCGGGTCATCATCCTCACCGCGTACATCAGCAGCGACTTAATCCACGAAGCCCTACGCGCAGGGGCCAAGGGATACCTCCTCAAAGAAGCAGAAAGCATCGACCTGGTCGCCAAAGTACGCCGCGTGCTGGCCGGAGAATTGGCCTTTGACCCCCGAGTCACGCGAGATCTGGTGGATTACGTCGTAGAACATCCCCCCACAGAGACCGACTCCCTCCTATCCCCTCGCGAAATCGAAGTACTGAGACTCATGGCCCAGGGTCTCACAAATACCGAAATTGCAGAAACCCTTTTTCTTAGCCCGGCCACCATTAAAGACTACGTACGCAACATCATCACCAAACTCAACGCGCGGAACCGCGTTGATGCGGTCACCCGTGCAGTACGTCAAGGTCTCATCTGAACATTGGCACCCTTCCGTCGATGAAACACCCTTTCCCCAACTCTGGCATGCCAATTCCCTCCAAGTGGGGGATAAAATGCCCCCGGTTTGGGGTAGTCTCCCCAGCGCGGGTGAGATACCTTAAATTCCAGGCAAAAATGCTTTCCAGGCTTTCCTCCGGGCAAAAAGGCATGCACTTTCAGCACCCTAATAGCCTTGCCCAGAAGGAGACGAGGTTAAATGAGCGAAAAAACGATTTACGAGGGGCTGTTAGAACGCGGTATTAGTCGCCGCGATTTTCTGAACCTGGCAACGGTCATCACCGCTGCCTTAGGGCTGGAATATGCCCAGATGCCTCGCATCGCGCGAGCCATGGAAACGAAAACGCGGCTGCCGGTGATTTGGTTAGAGTTCCAGGACTGCGCGGGCTGTAGTGAAGCCTTAACGCGTTCCCTCGATCCCACGCTGACCAAACTGCTGTTGACTGACATCTCACTGGACTACCACGAAACCCTCTTTGCGGCCGCGGGATCGCAAGCAGAACACAACAAACATCGAATCATGGAGGAATACGCAGGACAATATGTCCTGGTCGTTGAAGGTGCCATTCCGTTAAAAGATAACGGAGTTTACTGCACTATTGGAGGGCGTTCGGCTGAAGACCTAGTGAAAGAAGCCGCCGCCAAGGCCAAGGCCGTCATTGCCGTAGGCACTTGTTCCTCCTTTGGCGGCATTCCCAAAGCCAACCCTAACCCAACAGGAGCAGTGGGGGTAGGGGAAATCATCAAGGACAAGCCTGTGATTAACGTACCCGGATGTCCCCCTATTCCCGAGGTTATCACGAACACCATAGCCCACATACTCCTCCTCGACGAACTGCCCCAACTGGACGCTTTAGGACGTCCCAAAGCCTTCTACGGAGAAACCGTGCACGACCGCTGTCCTCGTCGTCCCTTCTACGAACGAGGGCAATTTGCCGAATCCTTTGACGACGAGGGGGCGAAAAAGGGATGGTGTCTCTACAAGTTGGGGTGTAAGGGACCAACAACCTACAGCGCGTGTGCCACTATCAAGTGGAATGGCGGCGTAAGTTTCCCTGTTCAGTCCAACCATCCCTGTCTAGGGTGTACCCAACCCGACTTTTGGGATGCTGGCGGATTCTACCACGCCCTATCGGTCCCATCCGGGGCTGAGGAAATACGTGGAAAAGCCGCCGTCACAGGCGTAGCCGGAGGTGCAGCCCTGGCTGTAGGACACGCGCTGTATGCAAAATCAAAGAAACAAAAAGCGGCCAAGGCGCTCAAAGAACACAAGAAAGCCGAACAGCAAAAGCAAGCCCAAGGGGGACAAAAGGAGTAGAGCAATGTCTGCTACCCAGATTCTGGAACTTGTCCGAGGGCCTCTTTTCAGGGTCTCGTTATGGATCTTCACCGTGGGGATGCTGTACCGCCTATTTCGCATCCTCATGTTGGGGTGGAAGAAGGACTATGCGCCCCCGCGCGGCAGTGCTCTGATGGGGGTCGTTAAAACATACGCCAAATCCCTCATTATCTTCCCGTTTTTACCGCCCAAGTTCCCGAGTTCTCGTCACCGACCATTGACGTACTTCGCAGGAGGCATGTTCCACCTGGGACTCTTTGTAGTCCTGCTTCTGCTGGTACCGCACATCGAAGTATGGCGGGCTGTACTCGGCATCAGTTGGCCTGGCCTGCCCACCCCGATTGTCGACGGCTTCGCGGTGATGGCCCTGGTAGGGCTCGTGTTATTGGCGTCCAACCGGCTAATCAACCCGGTTACCCGCCTGCTCACAGGAGTGAGCAGTTGGCTCAACATCCTCTTTGTGTTCTTCCCTTTAATTACAGGGTGGGCCATGTATCACCACCTGTTCGGCATCGATTACACATGGCTTTACATTGCCCACATGGTTTCTGTGGACTGGTTGCTCGCGTGGATACCCTTTAGCCGTTTGGCTCACTTTATGACTTACTTTGTCACCAAAACCATGCACGGACTCAAATTCGGGCGATTGGGGGTTGAACCTTAATTCAAACGCATGGACGCAACTGACAAATTAGCCAACTACTTTGTGCAACGTATTGATGGTCAAGTCCTGGCCCAGTTGGAATCTTGTCTACAATGTGGGCTTTGTGCGTCCGCGTGTCCTTTTTTCCTGGGAACCGACAACCCTGAACATGTACCTATACGCAAAATTGAACCTTTAAAAGTCATTGTTCAGCGAGAACTGAGTCCGGGAAGGCGGTTATTCTCCTGGCTGGGATTAACGCCACCCCGTCCGGATGAAGTCACCCTGCAACAATGGGTCTCCCAAGCGTATCTAGCGTGCACAGTCTGTAATCGCTGTGCGTTAGCCTGTCCCATGGGCCTTGACCTGGGCTCACTCATTCAACTCACCCGTGAGGGATTGGCCGCAGCCGGGTTAGTACCGCCTTCCCTGGCAGATGCAGTGGAAAGACAGAAGCACACCGGCAGTCCTCTCGGTGTGCCCCAGGACCTATACGAGGATCGGCTACGCTGGATCAGTGAGGAGGAAGGGGTAACGATCCCATTGGATGTAGAGGGTGCTGAATCGCTGGTTGTCTTCACATCCATTGAGTTAATTAAATTCCCTGGGAACATCGCCGCGCTGGCCAAGATCCTAAACACCGCCGGCGAACACTGGACCATGAGTACAGCAGGACGAGAGGCCGTTAATTTCGCCACCTTCTCCGGTGAGACAGAAGAGCAAGTGGCCTTTGTCAAGCGCATCACAGAAGCCGCCCTTCAATTGAACGTTCGCCGGATTATTCTCAGCGAGTGCGGGCACGCCTACGACACAGTGCGGCGCATTGCAGGACGCCTTTACGGGCAACCTTTACCGTTTCAAATAGAGAATGTGCTGGAAACCATCAGCCGTTTAATCGCCACAGGGCGCATTCGTTTACGACGGGATGTTTTCAACAAGGAACGCATAACGTTCCATGACGCATGCAAACTCCAAAGATTAGGAGGATTAATCGAAGAACCGAGGTTTATCCTGAACACCATTGCTCCCACCAGTTTTGTGGAAATGACTCCGAACCGGGAAGCACAACTGTGCTGCGGAGGTGGGGGCGGTGTCATTGCCAACCCGGAAGCCGATGAAATTCGGATGAAAGCCTTTTTGCCCAAGGTAGAGCAACTGGAAAGCATTTTGCCCGACGTGGTTGTGACCGCCTGTAGTACATGCCGATTGCAGTTCATCGACGGCACACGTTACTACAACCTGGATGTCACTGTTCGTGGCATCACAGAAATGGTCGCCGAAGCCTTAATCACAGATGGCTGAAGGGAGCACGCATGATGAGTGCGACGCAGATTATGGATGAGCAAGCCCTGAATTTCTTCATCAAAACCGTAGGCGGAGAAGTTGCTGCCGAACTGGAGACGTGTGCCCGGTGCGGGTTATGTGCCGACGCGTGTCACTTCTACATTGCCACGGGCAACCCCGAGTACACGCCCATCTGGAAGGTAGAACTGCTCCGCCGCGCCTATGAGCAGAACTTCACACTCGCCGGGAAAATTAAGGTCTTCTTAGGCCTGGAAAAACGCATTGACACTCAAGATATTGCCCATTGGTCAGTTCTGGACTTTCAAGCATGTACCGTATGCAAGCGTTGTTCGTTCATCTGTCCCATGGGCATTGATATAGCCGATCTTATCGGCAAAGTGCGCGCCGGTATTACGGCCGCCCACGCCACACCGCCCAAATTGCTCAAAATGACCGAAAACCAGATAGAAAAAGGAAGCCCGGACGGCTCTGACGAAGCCAAATGGGCTGCCTGGTTCAAATGGGGGGAAGAGCAACTGGGCAAACCCTTACCCATGGATGTCAAGGGAGCGGATTCACTCGTCGTCTTCACCATGCTGGAACTGAACAACTTCCGCAACAACCTGGTCCACATCGCTCGCATCATGGATGCAGCAAAGGAGAAGTGGACTATCAGTTTGCGGGCCCGCGATGCCTTCAACATGGGTACAGTCATCGGCGATTCAGAAGTGCAGAAAAAGTTAGCCGAACGGATCGTGACCGTGGCGAAGGAACTGGGGGTGAAGCGCGTCGTCGTAACGGAATGTGGACACGGTTACACCACCCTACGCCAGGCTGCCCACAACCTCTTTGGCGAAACGCTGCCCTTCGACGTTGTGCACATCACTGAGTTAATGGGTGAGTTCGTCCGGCAAGGACGGATCAAACTCAAGCCCGGGTACTTCGACAATGGCAAGAAAATCACCTATCACGACGCCTGCAAGATTCAACGCATCGGCGGAAACTTCGACGCGCCCCGGGAGATCCTCCAGATCATTGCTCCCAACAGTTTCGTGGAAATGAACTTTAACCGGGAGCAATCCTTCTGCTGCGGTGGCGGAGGCGGCGTTCGGGCCATTCCCGAGGCCTTTGAACTTCGCATGGAAGCGTTCAGTATCAAGGCTGCCCAGGTACGCGAAGTTGGGGCAGAAGATGTGGTGATGTCCTGCAGTAACTGCCGATTACAATTCCAAGACGGCTTCGAGCACTTCCACATGCAGGGCGAAATTAAAGGCCTGGTCGAGATGGTCGCCGAAGCATTGATCACTGAGGAGTAGGAGAGAAACTATGGCACAGCGATTGGTTGTCGACCCGATCACCCGCATTGAAGGCCACCTGCGCATCGAGGTAGAGTTAGACGACCAAAACGTCATTCGCAAGGCCTACAGTTCCGGCACGATGGTTCGCGGCATCGAAATCATCCTGCGGGGCCGGGATCCGCGAGAAGCGTGGGCCTTTGCTCAACGCACGTGTGGCGTGTGTACCACCGTCCATGCCTTTGCCTCGGTGCGGGCCGTGGAAGATGCATTGGACATTCGCATTCCTAAAAATGCGAACCTGATTCGTAACATTATGATTGCCCAGCAGTTCGTCCACGATCACGTCATGCACTTTTACCACCTGCACGCACTGGACTGGGTGGACATCGTAAACGCGCTAAAAGCCGATCCCAAGAAAACATCGGACATCGCCCGATCTATCTCCTCCTGGCCTCACTCATCGCCAGGATACTTTGCCGATGTACAGAAAAAGGTTCAGGACCTGGTGGAAAGTGGGCAATTGAGCATCTTCGCCAATGCCTACTGGGGCCATCCGGCTTACAAGTTGCCGCCGGAGATTGACCTCCTGGCCGTAGCGCACTACCTGGAAGCACTTGACGCTCAGGCCCACTTCGTGCAAATCCACACAGTTTTCGGCGGGAAAAACCCGCACCCGAACTTCGTCGTTGGGGGCGTGCCCTTCCCCATCGACCCCAACAGTGATATGGCCCTTAACGCGCAAACCCTCTCCATTGTCAAAAGTGCCATCGATACAATGCAAACATTCGTCCACCAGGTGTACCTACCTGACCTGCTGGCCATCGCGCCTTACTACAAGGAATACACCCAAGTGGGTGAAGGGTTGGGGAACTTCCTCTCCTGGGGGGAATTCCCCGAGGATGACATCCGCAATCCAGACAGTTTCCTCGTCCCGCGCGGGGCCATTCTCAACCGAGACCTGTCCACCATCCACGAAGTGGATCCACGAGACTTTGGACAAGTCCAGGAATTCATTAAGCACTCCTGGTACAAGTACAGCAAGGGCGACGATGTGGGACTTCATCCGTGGGAAGGCGAAACCGAGTTCAACTACGATGGTCCCATGCCGCCGTATGACTTCCTCCCTGTAGAGGAACGCTATTCCTGGTTGAAGGCCCCACGTTGGAAAGAACATCCCATGGAAGTAGGACCGCTAGCGCGGGTGCTCCTGCTTTACGCCACAGGCCATGAGCACACCAAAGAATTGGTGGAGAAAACCCTCAAAGTGCTCGATGCTCCCGTGGATGCCCTCTTCTCCACCCTGGGACGCACCGCAGCCCGCGCTATTGAAACCGCGGTCTACGTGGATGTGATGGCCAAGTGGTTCGATGAACTAGTGGCCAACATTGCCTCCGGCGATAGCGACACCTTCAACGGGGAAAAGTGGGAACCGAGCACATGGCCCAAACACGCGCGCGGGGTGGGTACCCTGGAAGCACCTCGAGGCGCGTTAGGCCACTGGGTCGTCATCGACAACGGCAAAATCACCAACTACCAGCAGGTCGTTCCCACTACCTGGGACGCGTCGCCGCGCGATCACAAAAACCAACCCGGTGCCTATGAAGCATCCCTCGAAGGAACACAATTGGCCATACCAGATCAACCAGTGGAACTGCTGCGAACCATTCATTCTTTCGACCCGTGCATGGCCTGTGCAGTGCACATGGTGGATGCTAACCAGCAAGAGTTAGGAAACACCATGATTATGCCCAGCACAGTCGTGCAACTCTTTGCCAAGGCTAATCCCCTAGCAAAACCCGTCGTCTCCCTGGGGGACTTCAAAGGCCATTGATGGAGCACAATAAATATGAGGAAAGGGGCCGTCATTCATGGCGTGTTCGCTGCTGTGGCGGCGAACATGCCATGAATACCTTTTCGTTAAAATGCGGAACACTCGGAAGTCCAACAGCGCCCACGGGGCTCGTATCTTAGCCCCCCGACTTTGCAAATAACTGAAGAGACGTACCAGACAAAAAGGCGACAAACGGAATCCACCCCTGTTAGGGTCATCGGAAGATATCCCTTAAACAAAAGAAGGAGCGCTATGGAACGCAACGTCATCGTGCTCGGCTTGGGAAACCTGTTGAACACAGATGAGGGTATCGGCGTGCACGCCATCTGGGAAATGCAACGCCTTCATCGGGAAACCGGGAGATATCCAGGCATCCAATTGGTGGATGGAGGCGTGTTAGGAATGAGACTTCTCCCCTACGTGGATGAGGCCACACACCTGGTGTTGCTCGATTGTGTGGACGCGGGAAAGGAGCCAGGAGAACTGGTCGAACTGGAAGGCGACGATATACCCATCTACGCAGGCGTAAAAATGTCCATGCACCAGGTCACCTTTCAAGAAGTGTTAGGCGTTTCCCTGGCTCGTGGTCACCTCCCTGAATACTTGTACTTAATCGGCATGCAACCGGTAAGCCTGGATATCGGTGCAGAACCTTCACCCCAGGGCCGAGCCATTATACCAGCCATGATCCAGCGGGCTGAAGCAGTGTTACAACGGTGGGGAGTCTGGCATCCCCCTGAAACGTAGAAACCCGTAACGCCTGGAGGCGAGACATATGATATGGCTCAGTTTTGCAATTGGAATCATCGTGGGAATCGGGATAGCCGGCATCGTTGCCTGGAAACTTGCCCCCTCCCTAATGCTCGTCGTCCACCGCAGCCGGCTTCCCTTCGATGAAACGGTGGAAAAATTCATCGCCAACGCGGAAGCGGCCGGTTGGCAGGTGCCGAAAGTGTACGAACTCCAAAAAAGTCTAAGCAAGGCAGGGTATCAGATCCCACCATTGAAAGTGATTTCCATTTGTCATCCTCATTATGCAGCCCAGGTGTTGGAAGAAGACCGACATAAAGTCATCAGTGCTATCATGCCATGTCGCATTGGTGTTTACCAGACCAGCGACGGCAGCGTTTACGTCGCGGCCATGAACACCTCCCTGATGAGCAAAATGTTCGGCTCGAAAATCGCCCGAATCATGCAAAAAGTTTCCGCGGAAGAGCAAGCCATGTTAAAGGGCATCATCTGAAAACCAAAATCACGATAGGGCAGGATGGAAACCGGGGACAAAGTTCGTGGCGCTTTCGTCATTCCTGGGAGCGAAAGTGCCACGAACTTTCGCCGTCTCTATGAAGTAAGGGAACCCACCTCGTCCAACCCATCGCTCATGTGCTATACTTAGAGCATGCACGAATTACCGTTTGTGGAAAGCATCCTGAAAATCACATTAGAACACGCTGAACGTGCGGGGGCAAAACGCGTTACCGCCCTCTACCTGGTCATCGGCCAGATGTCCAGCATTGTAGATGATTCCGTTCAGTTCTATTGGGATATTCTAAGCAAAGGAACAATTGCAGAAGGTGCCAAACTGCACTTTCAACGCATCCCAGCCGTGTACCGGTGTTGGGATTGTGGACACACGTATGAACTGGACGGGGAACATCTGGCTTGTCCCCGCTGCGGCAGCGTGCGTGTCCAACTCGTCCAGGGCGATGAATTCCGCCTGGACAGTATTGAAGTTGAATGAACAGAGATTGCCAGAGAACCCGGCTGTGTCAATGTGAAGAGGCGCTTTCAATTCAGATAGATACTCACTCTTATGAAGCTAGGAGGGCACCGTGACAAAAAAGGTACCGGTTGTGGAAAACATCCTTAAAGCGAACGATCAGTTAGCCCAATCCAATCGGCAAGTGCTGGATGCCCATCGGACTTTTGCTATTAACTTCATGGCGTCTCCCGGAGCCGGAAAGACATCGGTTATTCTACGCACTATCGAGGCCCTAAAAGACCATTATCGGCTGGCGGGTATCGACGGTGACATCGCGACTACCATTGACGCCGACCGCATCGCGGCTACCGGTATCCCGGCCGTACAGATCAACACCGGTGGCACATGCCACCTGGACGCGGTGATGGTCAGCAATGCATTGCCCCAAATTGACCTGGATAACACTGACGTGCTCATTATTGAAAATGTAGGTAACCTCATTTGCCCGGCCAACTTTCCCCTGGGCGTTCACCTCAACGTGCTCGTGGCCTCAGTGCCTGAAGGTGCGGATAAACCGTACAAGTACCCTCCCATGTATCGGGGGGTACAGGCTCTCCTGTTGAACAAGGTGGATTTGCTCCCTTACTTTGACTTCGATGTGGACTACTTCCGCAAAGGGGTAGAAGCACTTAACCCCGGACTCGCGTTCTTCCCGGTTTCTGCGAAGACAGGCGAAGGGTTCGATGACTGGATCGCTTGGCTTAAGGGGCAAATAGACGCGTATCTGAGCACTGAGTAAAGTTCGACACCGGATATGATGATGGCTACGGAGCACATTCACATTGATGGCACGGTCCAGGGCGTGGGCTTTCGGCCCTTTGTATATCGTCTAGCGCACGCCTATCACCTTACCGGCTGGGTACGCAACAACAGCCGCGGCGTGGATATTGAGGTCCACGGTCCCCAAGAGGCCATTGACGCCTTTGTGCGGGATCTCCAGGAACAGGCACCGCCTCTGGCTCGTATTCGTCAGGTGACGCGTCAACCCATCCCCGAAAATGACTTCGGCGGAGAATTCCGCATTCTCCACAGCCAAGAGGAAGAAGGATTTACGCTGGTCCCCCCCGATGTGGCCACTTGCCCGGATTGCTTACGCGAACTCTTTGACCCCACAGACCGCCGTTACCGCTATCCGTTCATCAACTGCACAAATTGTGGCCCCAGGTTCAGCATCATCCGGGCATTGCCTTACGACCGACCGAACACCACAATGGCTGCTTTTGTCATGTGCCCCACATGCCAAGCCGAATACGAGGATCCACTCAACCGGCGCTTTCACGCCCAACCCAATGCCTGTCCGGAGTGTGGGCCCCACGCCTGGTTTGAGGCCACCGATCAGTCATTGACCGTGCTCTCAGAACCAGAAGCCTTACAAACCACTGTCCGTTGGCTCGCCGAAGGCAAAATCTTAGCCATTAAAGGCCTGGGTGGATTTCACCTTGCCTGCGATGCCACCAACGACGCGGCCGTCCAGGAATTGCGTCGTCGTAAAACGCGGCCTCATAAACCTCTGGCCCTGATGATGCGCGACCTGGACATGGTACGGGCTTATTGCCGACCGACTCCAGAAGAGGAACGCCTGCTCACCTCGCCTGCGGCCCCTATTGTGCTCATCGAACCCCGGCCGAACACAGACCTTTCCGCACACATCGCTCCAGGCCAACAACGCCTGGGGGTCATGTTGCCCTATACCCCATTACACCACATATTGCTACGCGACATCAACCGTCCTCTGGTAATGACCAGTGGGAATCGACAGGATGAGCCCATAGCCCGCACCAACACGGAAGCGCGGGAGAACCTTTCCGATTTATCGGACGGTTTCCTCTGGCACAGCCGCCCAATCCACAACCGTGTGGACGACAGCGTGTGGATGGTAACATCAGAAGGCCCTATGCCCATCCGACGTTCCCGAGGCTATGTACCACAGCCCATTGAACTGGAATGGGAGGCCCCGGAACCGGTGCTGGCCACAGGCAGCGAGATGAAGAACACCTTCTGCCTGCTAACCGGACATCAAGCACTCTTGAGTCAACACATCGGCGAAATGAGTCACCTGGAAACCTGGCAGTTCTTTGTCGAGAGCATCCGTCGGTATCAGGAATTATTTAACGTACATCCTCGCATTGTCGCCCACGATATGCATCCGGACTTTACGTTGAACGCGACACAGGCATTGGCTGAACTTGTACCCAATACGCATCTCGTGCCAGTGCAGCACCACCACGCTCATATCATGGCTTGTCTGGCGGAAAACGGCGTCCAGGGGCCTGCCATAGGCATTGCTCTGGACGGCACCGGTTATGGGCCCGACGGTACTGTGTGGGGGGGCGAAATACTTCTGGTCAACGGATCAACATATCAGCGCGTGGGTCGATGGCAACCCTTCCCCCTTCCTGGAGGTGAAGCGGCCATCCGTCACCCCATACGCATCGCCTTAGGGCTGTTTATGAAGATAGGCTACCCCCCGTCGGACACGTTGGATGTGTGGTCCCGTGTTCCCGATTCATTGCGACGTGTAGTTGTCTGGCAGGTGGAACGTGGGGTGAACACGCCTTGGACATCCGCTTGTGGACGGTTTTTTGACGCGGTTGCTTCCTTGCTCGGAGTGCGGGATGAGGTGACATATGAAGGCCAGGCAGCCATCGAATTGGAGACTCTCGCAGCCCCTGCCTATCCTGCCCCTCCCTACACGCTGAACCTTCGCCACCACCGGGGACTGTGGGAATTCCCCACCGAAACCGCGTTCCGACTTATTGTTGAGGACCTGCAACGCGGCACACCGCGGGCAGAGATTGCTGCCCGATTCCACGCAACTATCATCCAGGTCCTTGTACAGATGGTCCAGAAGGTGGAACAAATCCACCACGTGCGGCAAGTAGCCCTAAGTGGCGGGTGTTTTCAAAATCGTCTGCTCTTAGAAGGATTAACCAAGGCTCTAAGGGAACAGGGCTTTACTGTGTACACTCATCACCAGGTCCCCACCAATGATGGTGGTCTTTCCCTGGGACAAGCAGTGATTGCGGCCATGTTGGGCCGTCAACAACACGAGATGTCAAGTTCTATCCATACTTAATTCGCGAGGGAGAACTATGTGCCTTGCTGTACCTGCTCGTATTCTTTCTATCGAAGGTGTTCAGGCCGAGGTGGAATTCGGACCTGTGCGCCGGGTGATTAGTGTCCAATTACTTCCAGAAGCAAAGGTGGGCGATTATGTGCTTGTACACACGGGATTCGCTATTAGCATCATTGATCCGGAGGAAGCGAAGTTAACTTTGGAATTGCTGGAGCAAATGGGGGATTTAGATCCCCTGGACCCGGATGAAATGCGTCCTGTACGTCCTGATCGAGAGACATAAGCGAGGGGAACCATGGACTTTGTCGAACGCTTCCGAGACCCCGAACTGGCGCGTAAGTTAATATCCGAAATCCACGAGATGGCTGACACTCATACCTTTGCTTTTATGGAATTCTGTGGTGGACATACGCACGCGATTATGCAACACGGCATCCGCCAACTCATGCCCCCTAATGTTCGCCTCCTTTCCGGCCCGGGATGTCCGGTGTGTGTCACCTCACAGCGGGACATTGATCGGGCCATCGCCCTCTCCCAACTGCCCAACGTGGTTATTGCCACCTTTGGAGATATGGTACGAGTACCGGGGACTCAGTTCACTTTGCAAGAAGCAGCCGCCTCAGGATCCGAGGTGCGCATTGTGTACTCCCCTCTGGACGCGGTGCAATACGCCCAGGAGCATCCGGAAAAGGAAGTGGTCTTTCTGGGTGTTGGATTTGAGACCACTGCCCCAGGCGTGGCTGCGTCCATTCTAACGGCTGAGGCCCAAGGGGTCCGCAACTATTCTGTGTTCTCCATGCACAAGTACACGCCTCCGGGGATGCGGGCAATCCTGGACGCCGGGGAAGTGCGCCTCAGTGGAGTCATTGGCCCAGGACATGTATCCAGCATCACGGGGTTACGCTGGTGGCGATTTCTCCCGGAGGAATACGGAATGCCAGTTGTAGTCGCAGGGTTTGAACCCGTGGACATCCTGCTGGCTATCCGTGATTTGCTGCGTTTGGCAGTGAACGGGGAAGCCCAAGCCCTCAACGCGTATAACCGTTCGGTCACAGAAGAAGGAAATCGCACAGCCCTGGCAATTATGGAGAGGGTCTTCGAGCCGGCCGATGCAGACTGGCGAGGCTTTGGTGTTATCCCGAACAGCGGAATGGCCATCCGGGAGGCCTATCGATTATACGATGCCGAAGTCCGGTTCTCCTTACCCGAAGTCCCGTCACGCGAACCGCCAGGATGTCGTTGCGGAGATGTGTTACGGGGGATTATCGAGCCTCCTGAATGCCCATTGTTCGGTAAGGCCTGTACACCAGATAGGCCTAAGGGACCGTGCATGGTCTCAGATGAAGGGGCCTGTTCAGCCTACTTTTTGTACCAAACTCCTATTGAGTGAGGAGAAAGACCATGAGTGACCCGCGTGTAACCCTAGCGCACGGTTCCGGTGGTCGGATGACGCAGCAACTCATCCGGCAAGTCTTTGGCAAGCGATTCCGTAACCCCATTTTGGATCGGATGAATGACGCGGCCGTATTGGAAACCCAGGGAGAAGGACGGTTGGCGTTCTCCATTGACGGCCATGTGGTAAGTCCCTTATTCTTTCCCGGCGGAGATATTGGGGAAATTGCCATTTTCGGCACGGTGAATGATCTGGCTATGATGGGAGCGCGCCCCCTTTGGTTAGCAGCTTCTTTCATTATTGAGGAAGGCCTTCCCATGGGAGACCTGCGCCGAATTGCTGATTCCATGGCGCGAGCAGCACAAGAAGCAGGAGTATGGCTTGTTGCAGGGGACACGAAGGTGGTGGAACGGGGCAAAGGGGATGGGGTCTACATCAGTGTTGCCGGTGTTGGAGTGATTCCGCCAGGCGTGGAAGTGGACGCGAGCAACGCTCAACCGGGAGATGTGATTCTCATTAACGCGCCTATTGCCGCCCACGGAATGACTATCATGTCCTTGCGAGAAGGCCTGACTTTTGAAGGCGATTTGCAGAGTGATACAGCGCCGTTGAACGGCATTGTTGCGGACCTTCTGCAAGCGGCCCCGCATGTCCACGCTATGCGAGACGCGACGCGCGGAGGACTTGCTACCGCGCTTAACGAACTGGCCCAGGCCTCCAACGTAGGCATGTTGGTCCGCGAAGACGCCATCCCTGTAAACGAAGCCGCCCGTTCTTTGTGCGAACTGTTGGGATTGGATCCTCTCTATGTGGCCAACGAAGGGGTATTTGTGGCCATAGTGCCTCCCGAAGAGGCCGACAGAGCCCTCACCGCGCTGCGAGCCCACCCCTTGGGCCGCGAGGCACGCATCATCGGGGAAGTCACTGCCACCAATCCTGGCCGCATGGTTCTGGAGACGACTTTGGGAGCGAAACGAATCGTGCCTGCCCTGAGCGGTGATTTGCTCCCGCGTATCTGCTGACTCCTGATAACTACGTACGGATGAGCCTAAGGGCTATCCATTATGGATCTATGGTACCTGCGGGTTTACGCCTACGACCACATGAGTGGGCGCGTTGGAGCTTTTGCCCGCGGTGATGGTCATACGCAATTCGTATCCCTCTTTTGTCCAGCGCCAGTGGTGGACACTCCCCTGCGTGGAAGCCTCTACCTGGGTCCAACCGTTGTCACTAAACACGTTTGCGTAAAATCTTTCCACCTCGTCCACAGGTAATGGCGTGTCAAACACTACCAGTTGATGGGTTCCCATGACAACCTGAGATTCCACGGGGAGAGGAAACTCTTTGCCCTCAAACCCATCCAACACAACGGGCGTGTCCTCTGTCTCCTGGGGACGTTCTCCCAAGGCTTGTGACGGGCGTTCAATGGTAATAGGCTTGTTGACGTCATACACGTTGTATACTATCTCGACACGACCAGGGAAGGGTTCGGGGCTGAAGTCAAAGCGGAAGGATTGCCCTTCAATGACCGCGTGATATCTCACCACATAGTGCCCATCGCGCGCCAACCAGACATCCCCTGATAACGATGTAACTCCTGATTGTTCTTCAGGTGACATGTACGATAAAACTGTGGGGGATGTGAAATGATAACGGTCGGTGGGAATGCCGTTAATTACTACATTCTCCTCGGCCAGAGTGAAGGCGTCCGGATGGGACATCAGTGTGGCCGGATCCATGAACCCCTGTTCCGGGTTATTCTGGGCGGGAGTTTTCACCCATGTACCACCTGTGCTCACGTACAGGTCTCCGCCCACTTGTACCAGTTTTACGACATCGGAGGTGCGATTTCGTTCTTCTGGCTTGGCCATGGAACGCAACCCCCGGATGGTCGTCCGACGGGCCCGTTGGGGGTGATTCGTTGCGTCTACGTTTACCTCTAAATGCGCTTTACTTAAGCCAGTAGCAGGATCGGGATACACGTCAATATGCCCCTGCACCCGATAGGTGTGTAAGGCATCAAGGGCAGCCCGGTAGTCCACCTGGGGGGCAGGCTTCGGTTCAATTGTAGGTGTTGGCGTAACACGCGGGGCCGCACAAGCACTCAGCAAGCCCAAAACGAGCACTATCCGGATAAACGTCCACATCTTCCCCATTGCTTCTCCTCCTTTATCAATTTCATTTTGCCCTGGACGGACCTGTTCCGCAAATGTGTAGAGCCACGGAGTACATCGCACAGCGGGAGGGAGTGTATTTCGCCCCACCGAAGGCCGCAGTTTCCAACTGCCGGCCGTGACGGGGCCCATCAATAAACAACCATCCCCGATTTTCAATTCTCCTCAACACATGCTACAATACCCTCAACCTACCCCGTTCTCCTGGCAACGCTCACGGAGGTGACCCATGCACTCACC
>Ga0256914_1000413_pt1 | contig 42224 bp, 32 predicted proteins | sample HulkmetaG_FD_191571 | JGI IMG/M metagenome (GOLD analysis project Ga0256914, IMG submission 191571) | Hydrothermal chimney microbial communities from Main Endeavour vent field at the Juan de Fuca Ridge, Pacific Ocean - Hulk | ecosystem: Environmental > Aquatic > Marine > Hydrothermal vents ... | reverse complement strand
CGTTTCGTTGAAAAAATCACCTTTTCGAATAGGGGCGGCGGCAACGATCCGTTTACGGACCAGGGGCGCAACGGTTTGCTCGGCAGGGACAGGGTTTTTGAGCGCCGAACCGAGTGCCCGTTCGACATTTCGAATGGCGCGGATCATGGTGGCAAACTCCCGTGGTTCCAGACTGGCCTCGTGATCCGGACCGGAAAGAGACCGATCCAGCGTGAGGTGTTTTTCGATGACGGATGCACCCAGTGATACGGCGGCGATGGCGACCTCGATGCCTTCGGTATGGTCGGAATAGCCGTAGGCCAGATTGAAGGCACGCCCCAAGGTCTGCATGGCGCGCAGGTTGACCTGATCCTTGGGAGCGGGATAGGCGGTGGTGGCGTGGAGCAATGTGATGGTTTCCCGTTGGGTTCCGGCCCGCGTCAAAATATTGATGGCTTGCTCCACTTCTCCCAGAGTGGCCATGCCGGTGGATAGGATGACTGGTTTCCCCGTTTTTCCGATGCGTTGCAGGCAGGGGATGTCGGTGATCTGGCCGGATGAGATCTTGAATCTTCGTATGTCGAGGCGTTGCAAAAGCTCGATACTGGGCAGGTCGAATGGCGTGGAAAGGAACTCTATGTTTCGCTGGACGGCATGATCCCTCAGTCGGTGGTGGGTGGGTTCATCCAGCTCCAGGCGGGCCAGCATCGCTTGCTGGACATTTTCGCCGCTCTTCTCCCGCTGGTATGCGGCGGTAGCGAGGTCCGAGGCGGCCAGCTGTTCGGCGCGAAAGGTCTGGAACTTTACGGCGTCGGCGCCCGCTTCCGCTGCGGCGTCGATCAAGCGCTCGGCCAGTCCGGGATCACCATTGTGATTGACACCCGCTTCAGCAATGATGAAGCAGTGCTGGGTCATCGGCAATATCCTCAAGTTTTCGGTCTGGCCGGGCATCCTGTCCAGGTGCCCCCCCGTTGTTCGATGTTGCGAGTGACCACCGCGCCTGCGCCGATGCGGGTCCCGGGTGCAATCGATATTCCCGGCAGGAGAATGGCACCACTGCCGATCAAGCATTCGTCTCCGATGCGGCAGCCGCCGTTGATGCGGGCCCCCGTGGCAATGTGGCAGTGTTCCCCGATGGTGCAGTCATGTTCCACCAATGCCTGGCTGTTGATGATGGTATTTGTACCTATGTGGCTGCCGGTGTTGATCAATGCCTGATGCATGACGATAACCCCGGTATCCAGCAGGGTATGTTTTGAAACATGAGCCAGGGGTGAAATGATGGTTGCCATTCTGCCCCCGGCGGCTTGAACCATCCGGTGGAGCTCTCGACGCCGTCGTGAGCCGCGGCTGAGACCTAGTGTGATCAACACATAAGAGCCCTCTTGCAGCAGTTGTGGCAGTTCGCTATCGCAGCCGACGACAGGATAACCAAGTAGCTCTTTTTCTGTTTTCTTCGGAAGGTCGATGATCCCGGTGATCCGGTAATCCCCCTGGCTCTCTATCACCTCGATACATGCCTTGCAATGGCCGCCTCCACCAACAAGTAGTAACGGTTTCCGGCTCACGTCAACATTTCTCCCTGTGGTTCCATGCTCGCCTGATGTAGCAGTGTATGTGCCGCACTGTTACCGGGATCCCTCTTCAATACATAGTTAAAGGCGTCTGCAGCCGCTTGCCGTGCATCCAGTTCCAGATAGAACTTTCCTACCGCGATTACGGTGGCCAGATCGTCGGGCATCTGATTCAGGTAGCGGTGGTAGACTTCCAATGCCTTTGCTTGTTCACCGGTGAGGCGGAGGATATTGGCATAAGAAGGCATGAAAAGGGGTGAGAGCTCTGCCAGGACCTCCAATGCCAGAGTGGCGGTGGCGTAGTCTTGTCGTTCCAAAGAAAGGGCACTGATACGCGCGAGCACTTGCGGTACTGCTTCCTTCTCCACTATCCGTAAATACTGTTCCATGGCGTGGTCTGGTTCCCCTTGCAGCTCTGCCAGGTAACCTCTGGCGATAGTAGCTAATTGCTGCGCTTGTTCGGAAGGGTTTTGCTCAAGCCCTGTGAGCAGTTTTTTGATGCCTGCGGTTTCCCTCCGTTCAAACAACCGATTGAGTCGGCCGAAGAGTCCAATGAGATCCTGCTGACGCTGTTCCAGTCGGTCCTGGTAAGAGGTGCCATCGGTAAATCCCTTGATCTCCCCTGTGTGTTGCAGTTGGTGATGAAATGATTCTTCCAGCGACCGGAAACGTTCCGCGATCGTGTCTGGAAGGCGGGCATAGCGGTCGGAATAGCGCTTCCTCCATACTCTTGCCCGCCCCGGTTGCTGATCATTTTCCCACTGGCGGAACAGAGCCGGAAAATCGGGGTGTTCGCTTTGTTCGTCGATCCGGGAGAGGAGTCGGCGACGGGTGGCACTGACCAGTTTTATTAACTCTCCTGCAGTGTCTCGGTAAGACTGGTAATAGATGCGCCCTACCCGCTCGATGTCTTCTTCTTCCCAAGTTCGATCACGATCCACGATGCCCATCTGCAGGAAGCTGTGAATGCCGTACTCCTTGATCAGGCGGGAAGCAGCGGTGTATCGATTGCGCAGCTGTCTTTCAATTCGATCCATGCGCAGTTTTTGTCCCGCCTTCGCCTGGATGTCCAGATCGGGAGAGCACATGGCCGTGTGGCATTTCAGCGCCTTGATACTCAGTCGGTGGATCTCTTTAAGCTCTCCGAGCATCCGGCTTAGCTCCAGTAGTGCCTCTTGTTGGCGAGCAGAGAAGTCAATGGCATTGGGCTCCGGTACCTTTTTATAGAGGCTCTTCCGAAAGGATCCCAATGGTTCTGGTAGCGGGATAGCGTCCAGGGGAAGATGGCGTACATGCTCCAGTCGGGCGGCACCGGCGGCAGGATTGACGACATCGATGCCTTTTTCCCGCGCCGTCGCAGCCAGTGTATCGAAGGCAGTGGCGGCGGTGGCAAGGGGAAAATCGGTCTCCGCCGTGTAGCCGTCGTAAGTTTGTATATGGGTGTCGGCTGGAATCGTTAACGGACCTTTTTCCCAATCCAGGCTGCCGCTGGCATGGGTATGGCCATCCTTGTGATAACAGAAGTCTACACCACCCAGGATAATGCGGGCAAAATCCATCTCGATTGCCAAAGAAAAGGCACTGTTGGTGACCTGTACCGCACCTACGGGAATATTCTCCCCATTGAGCGGGCTTTGCCAAGGAAATCGATTGCCCAGATACAGGCTCTTACCTGCCCATTGACCGATGATTGGTGAATAAATATGGTTGGCGTGAACCAGCAGGGATTCTTCTTCGTTGGCAAGCATCTCACGGCTTACCTCCAGATTGGCCGCCCACGGGTCTATGGAACACCAGATGTCCGGAGTGATTTCTTCCTGTTGCAAGCGGCGGGCGATACGGGATACAGCGATGATCACGAATCGTTCGCGGTTTTCCCGGGCCCACGGGAGGATTTCGTCTAAGGATGGTCCTCCTGCAAGTAGCAGACAAGATTTTCCCGATGCTGTCCCGAGCAGTGTTCTGGCAGGAACAAGATTGTCCGCCAGGGTCTCCAGCTGTCGTTGAACAAAAATTTTACTGCCCAGCGAGCTGTTGGCTTGAAAACGTAGGCGACTGCTCTCCATCGAGAGCCGTGTGTCAAGCTCGAGGTAGCCGGGATAGTGGGCGTCGAGTACAGCAAGTGAGCGGTATTCCTTCACCTTGCCGATGAACAGGTATCCATCAATACTCATTTGCTTGGCGCACTTTTGCCATTCGTCGATGGTACACACCACTAGCCGTTCATCGGATTCCTTGATTGCCTGGGGCAGTAGCTCCAGGACTTCTGGAAGCTCCACAAACAGAAAACGGCTTCCTGGTGGAATCTCGTTTTCCATGATGTATTTGATGAGCAGTCCAGAGTCAGTACCGGCCATCAGATAAAAGGTGTCGGGATGACTGAAACTTTTGCCATACGTTTTGCGAAATACTGCGGTGGCGCCACTCTGGTTGAAGGTGTAGTGATTGATTTCCGGCAGGTATTGATCGCCGAAGCGATTGGTCAGAAAGTGCATTGAGGATGGAGGCATTTTTTTCTGTTTGAATAACGAATGGTTTTACGTCTCCATTTTATGCATTAATCGTGCCTGCGATCTGGGCAAAGGTATTGTCCGTGAGACGATGCGGAGAGATATTTTTTTGGCGTCGCTGGCAACTTTTTGACAGGATTAAACTTTTTCAGTGCCCGCCGATAACGGATTGCGGAGGCGGTGAATACGTGGATGACGTATGTCCGCCAAAGGATCAATCGTTACCGCCCGGGTAAGCGGAGCTCACTCCGGCGGAATGGAGAAGAAACATGCCTCAGATCATCAATACCAATATCATGTCCCTTAACTCGCAGCGCAATCTGAATCGTTCCCAGGGAGCGATGGCGGTGGCGTTGCAAAGGCTTTCCTCTGGCTTGCGTATCAACAGCGCCAAGGATGATGCAGCCGGTATGGCCATCTCAGAGCGTTTTACAGCACAGATTCGTGGTCTCGAGCAGGCTACCCGCAACGCCAATGATGGCATCTCTTTGGCGCAGACTACCGAGGGTGCCTTGCAGGAGGTGGCTGCTTCCCTGCAACGGATGCGTGAGCTGGCTGTACAATCGGCCAACGGAACCAACAGTGATTCAGACCGGCTCTCATTGAACGAGGAGTTTCAGGCGCTGAAAAACGAGATTACCCGCGTGGCGCAAGCTACCAATTTCAATGGCGTGTCGGTATTGAATAGCACCGCTTCCCTGGTGTTCCAGGTAGGTGCCAATGCAGCCTCGGCAACCAACCGTATTGCGGTCAGTGCCCGTGTGCTGACTAGTACGGCAGGGGGTATCGGCAGTGCGCTGGCAACCGGCGTTGAAATCTCTTCGGTGAGTGGATCTCTCAGTGCCATGGATATCATCGATAACGCCATCGACGTAGTGAATACTATCCGCTCCGACTTTGGTACTATCCAGAACCGTTTTGAATCCATCGTGCGTAGCAATCAGAACGCAGTGGAGAATCTCTCCGCTTCCCGCAGCCGCATTCGGGATGCTGACTTTGCAGCAGAGACTGCAGAGTTGACCCGGACGCAGATCCTCCAGCAGGCGGGTGTGGCGATGCTCTCACAGGCAAACCAGTTACCGCAGAATGCGCTGAGTTTGCTGCAGTAGCAGGATCCGTTTTCTTGGAGCAAAGCCCGGTAGCCACCGGGCTTTTTTTATGGGTGGGGGCATTGAAGTGATCTCCACGGAAAATAGTGGAGAGGACTCGAGATGCCCAAATGGTGACGATTTTTTGTCGTTGTTTAAAGCTTTTTTCTGACGCTGTCGATATGAACTCCGGAGGCGGTGAATACGTGAACGACGTATATCCGCCAGAGATCAACCAATACCGTCCAGGTGAGACCATGTTACCTCGGCGGAATGGAGAACAGAAATGCCACAGATTATCAACAGTAACATCATGTCCTTGAACTCTCAGCGCAACCTGAACCGCTCCCAGGGGGCGATGGCGGTGGCGCTGCAGCGGCTTTCTTCCGGTCTGCGTATCAACAGTGCCAAGGACGATGCCGCCGGCATGGCCATCTCGGAGCGCTTCACCGCGCAGATCCGAGGTCTCAACCAAGCTACCCGCAACGCCAATGACGGCATTTCTTTGGCGCAGACCACCGAGGGAGCCCTCCAGGAGGTGGCTGCCTCCCTGCAGCGGATGCGTGAGCTGGCAGTGCAGTCGGCCAATGGAACCAACAGTGATTCCGATCGCCTCTCGCTGCATGAGGAGTTCACCGCACTGAAAAACGAAATCGATCGTGTGGCGAAAGCCACCAACTTCAACGGCGTATCGGTGCTGAACAGCAGCGCCTCCCTCACCTTCCAGGTGGGCGCCAATGCGTCTGCAGCAACCAACCGGGTCAGTGTGAGTGCTCGAGTGCTGATCAGTGCCGCCGGTGTCGGAAGTGCCCTGGCTGGTACCACCGAGATCTCTTCGGTTTCAGGTGCCTTGAGTGCATTGGACATCATCGATAGTGCCATTGATACTGTAAACACCATTCGTTCCGACTTCGGTACCATCCAGAACCGGTTCGAGTCTATTGTGCGCAGTAACCAGAACGCGGTAGAAAATCTATCCGCCTCCCGCAGCCGTATCCGGGATGCCGACTTTGCGGCAGAAACTGCCGAATTGACCCGGACCCAAATCCTGCAGCAAGCAGGTGTGGCGATGTTGGCCCAGGCCAACCAGATGCCGCAGAATGCATTGAGTCTGCTTCGATAACCTGATACCAGGCAGGTGAGGTATGGAACCGCCCGGATGCGGTAAGTGTCCGGGCGGTTTTTTGGTTTTTTCGGAGGTAGTTGTTATGGCACCGCCAACAGATATCGTGATTGGAGCAAATCTGATGGAGCGAGCCTCTTTGCAGCATGGGAAAGGGCAGATAGAGGTTGCCTCTCCATCGAAGCCGATTGTTCGGAATCAAGAGCAGAAGCCGGAAAGGGAAAAGAAGCCATCATTGGTTCAAGAGTTGCAATCGGCGGTCGATGATATGAACAGGAAGGCGCAAGATCTGCAACGAAGCGTGCGGTTCAGTGTGGAACGTGAATTGAACATGACTGTGGTCAAGGTGGTCAATCCTCAGACCGACGAAGTGGTGAGACAGATTCCGGCGAAAGAATTCATCGAGATTGCCAAGGCGCTCAAGGAGAGCCGTAGTCTGCTTTTTGATGCAGAAGTATGAGCAGTATTCCATGGGCAAACTGTACGTCTGAAACAAGAGAGAAACAGGTATGGCAGGTTTGACACTTTCCGGCGCCGGTTCAGGCTTGGATATTCAGTCACTGGTCAATCAGTTGGTCGCTGCAGAGCGAGCTCCGGCCGAGAAGCGCATCAACAAGCGAGAGCAGGAGATCAATACCTTGCTTTCTGCTTTTGGCCGATTGAAGAGCGCCCTTTCCAGTTTCAGCGACACGCTGGACAGCCTCAAGAATGCCAGCAGTTTTCGTGATAGAACCGCGGCATCAAGCGATGAAGATGTGGCTACTGTGACGGCCAGCAGTGGTGCCTCTGCTGCTACTTATTCACTCGATGTTACACGGATTGCACAGGCGCATAAGTTGACCGCTGGAGGTGGCAGTTACGCGGGTCAGACGGGGAGCCTGACTCTGGAAATAGGGCAGTATGACAGTGGCGGGAACAGCTTTACCGCCAGCCAGAGTGTGACCCTGACCATCGACAGCAGCAACAACACAATTCAAGGAATCCGTGATGCCATTAATGATGCGAATATCGGTGTCAGTGCCACAGTGATCAATGATGGCACAAACGATATTCTCAGTATCACCGCAGATGATACAGGTACCACCAACACCATTCGTATCTCGGTATCCGGTGATTCCGATGGTAACGATGCGGATGCCACGGGCTTGTCGGCATTGGCCTTTGATCCCACAGGAGGTGGAATCTCCAATGCGACCGAAGTATCCCAGGCGCTGGATGCCGAATTTACCATCGATGGAATTGCGATCACCAGCTCCTCAAACGTGCTGACATCCACCATTTCCGGTCTGACCATGGAGCTGAAATCGGCAGGTAGCTCGACATTGACAGTGGAAGAGGATATTGAGGCTGCCAAGGAAAAGATCCAGTCCTTTGTCGATGCCTACAATGATCTTTCCAGTACCATAAGGGAACTCACAAAGTACGGTGGAGAGGGAGGAAATCATGGTGCACTGCTGTCGGATTCCGCCGTCTTTGGAATAGATATGCGGATTCGCAGCATCATCGGCAGTGCAAGCAACAGCGGCGGAGATTTTTCCAGCCTGATGGAGATAGGTTTTGCGTCCGATCCGGAGAGTGGTCAGCTGAAACTGGATACCACTGAACTGGAGAATGCCCTGAAGAGCGATTTCGACGGTGTGGGTGAGTTGATCAGCGAATACACCGCCCAATTGAGTGATTACGTGGGGAGTCAGCTGGGAACCGATGGTGTGTTGACTGCTCGAACGGAGGGTTTGGATGCCACGTTGAAGGATCTGGGTGAGCAACGGGATGCGCTGGAGCTGCGCATAGAGTCGGTTCGTGCCCGCTATACGGCTCAATTCAGTCGTCTGGACAGTCTGATCGCATCACTCAACAGTACCGGCAGTTTTCTGACCCAGCAACTTGCCAGTTTGCCAGGTGCAAAAGGGTAGGGGACTGGTTTCCAGATGACGTACACACAAGGGTAAAGAACCATAATAGCTTAACGATAATCTAAAATATGAACAGCAAAAGCGCCATACAGCAATACACTCGCTCCAGCCGGCAGGCTGATGCCGCGGCTGCCTCCCCACACAGGTTGATCCAGATGCTCCTTGAAGGGGCGTTGGAAAAGATCGCTGTGGCAAAGGGGCATATGGAGCGCAAAGAGATCGCCGAGAAAGGCAGGGCGATCAGCTGGGCCATTGATATCCTGGAGGGGCTGCGTATCAGCCTTGATCAGGAGGCAGGGGGGGAGCTCGCCGCCAATCTCGATGCCTTGTATGAGTACATGGGTGTACAGCTGGTGGAAGCCAACATCAGCAACAGCGTGGAGAAGCTCGATGAGGTGAGTCGGCTGTTGAAGCAGATCAAGTCAGCCTGGGATGCTATTGCCGATGACCCTGCGGTTCAGTCCATGAAGGTCGCCGATACCACAATCGTTTCTGCCTCAGTACGATGAGACTCAATGGATAGTCAGCGCCTGAGTCAGTTGCGTCAGCTGCTAACACTCACCGAAGAGATTCTCACGGATGCTCGGGAAAAGCGTTGGGAGAGCCTGATGGAGAAAGAGCAGGCGCGTCGCCAGCTGATTGAGCGTTTTTTCCAGCAAAGAGTCGATAGCCGAGAGGCTCGGCAGATTGAAGAGATGATTCGCCAGATTATCACCTTGGACAAAAGGATCATTGCCCTGGCGGAAGCGGGCAAGCTGGAGATCCTGAAGAAGATGCGGGATTTGTCTGCTGGACAGCAGGCAATCGATGCCTATGCTGATAATGCGCGTTGAACAAACCCTTCCCTGAAACCTGTTCAGGACTATTATCCTGCTCGATTAAAGGTTTTTCTTAAACCTCCGATACAACAGACAAACAGAACTGCCGGAAAAGGCAGCATTCTGCGTCGATTCCGTGAGCTGAAACGGCAAACGGCGCTGGTTCCGCCGCGATGGCGGGAAAAGGACATCTGCAAAACAGGGGGTAATGTAAATGAATGTCTCAAGGAGGGCACGATGGTGTCTGTTGCTCGTGCTGCTCCCGCCATTCCTGCCAGGTATGGTTTTGGCAGGAGATGGTGGTGTAACACTGAAGGTTATGGTGGAGCAGGAGATTATCGTCACCAATGAAAAAGGGAAGAAAGAGAAGCAGCGCGTTGCCGCCACGAAGGTTGTACCAGGCGACGAGGTAATCTACACCATTCACTATCTGAACAGCGGCAACAAACCAGCGGAAGCGGTTTTCATCACCATCCCCATCGCCAAAGAGACCACCTATGTCAATGGTAGTGCCAGGGGTGCGGGCACGCGAATCACCTTTTCCACGGATGGCGGCAAGCACTTTGCCGAACCCGACAATCTGATCATCAAGCTACAGGATGGTCGACGCAGACCGGCCATGGCCGCTGATTACACCCATATTCGATGGGAATTTGCCGAGCCGGTTCCCGCCAGTGCCAGTGGTGCGGTGAGCTACCGTGCCATCTTGAAATAGACATGATTACCAGGGGGGATCACATGATGGGGGATTTTACCGCCGATGGCTTCAAGTGGCTGTTGGCTACGTTGCTGGGCCTGTTGATGATCGTCGGGCTGGTCTCCAATAAAGCCTTGGCGGCAGGGACTGCATCGGGAACCACGGTGAGCAACACGGCCACTGTCAACTATCGCGTAGGGGGAGTCGCGCAGACAGCAGTCAACAGTAATACGGCTACATTCGTAGTAGATACCAAGATCGATCTAACGGTAGCTACTACCGATGCGGCTGCAGTTCAGGTTGCTCCCGGAGCTGCGGAGCAAGTACTAACCTTCACGGTGACCAACACGGGAAATGCCACCCAAGATTTCAGCCTGCAGGCAGTCGCTCTCAACGGGGGCGCTGGTAATTTTGGTGGCACCGACAATTTCAATGCCGGCAGTGTTTCCGTCTATGTGGATACCAACGGCAACGGAACGTTTGATTCTGGTGTCGATACCGCGACGAGCATCGATAATCTGGCCGCTGATGCCACGGCTACGGTATTTATCGTCGCCACCATTCCCGTCAGCCAGGTTACTGGTGACGTCGCTTCTTATCATTTGGTTGTACAGGCACGGGCGGTGGATGGTTCTGCCATCACTGAAACCACGGGTGCTGATACGGCCGGCAGTGTTGATATCGTGTTTGCCGATGGTCAGGGAAGCGACACTACCAATGACCTGGTCCGTGATGCCAAATTCTCTGCACAGAGTGATTACGAGGTGCTGGCCGCTGCATTGACCGTGACCAAGAGCTCGACGGTGATCAGCGATCCTTTCAATGGCACCACTAACCCGAAGCGTATTCCCGGAGCGATCGTGGAATATGTCATCCAGATTGACAATGGAGCGGGATCGGCAACAGCGACCAATGTTACTGTTACCGATGATCTTTCCACCGAGATCAGCGCTGGCAACCTGGCCTTCAATACTGACAGTTTTGGGGCGGGGCTCGGTATTCAGGTGACGGCTCCCAATATCAATGGCGGGGCCGCTCAGAATCTCACCAATGCTTCCGATGCTGATCAGGGGAACTACAGCTCCAACACTGTAACAGTGACCGGCATCGATCTGGCTGCTAGCGAATCGGCAACTATCAGGTTTCGGGTCACGATCCAGTAAATGAGATGGCAAGGTGGCCCGGAGGAGTGCAGCGGCACCTCTTCAACCAGCGGGGTACATGGTTGGCCCCTTTTCTGTGTCTGTGGGCATTGCTGCTCCTGTTGCCGTGCCGTACCGTTTTTGCCGCGGTTCCTGGTACACCGATCGGGAATATCGCGACCGTCTCCTATACTGTCTCCGGCCTGGGTAGCCAGAGTGTTGTATCCAATGTCGAGCAATTCCTCGTAGAGGGACTGGGGGTTACCGACAAGGCGCGGTTACAGGTGACTCCTGACAGAGCGGTGGTTTTTGCCGGTGATGCTGTTGGACTGGACATAGAGCTGGCCAATCTCGGTGATAATCTTCTGGCCAGTGGTTCCTTGATCGTCCGGGCCCCGGTGGGCTCAGAGTTGAGCATAGCGGGGACAAGGGTGTCGGAGTCCTCTCCCGGCCTGTTTATCCGTTCCCTGGCGGACCTGCCCCCTTACCAGTCCGTTTTGTTGCGGGCCATGCTGATCCCACCTGCCGATGCTGCCTCGACCACTACCCCCGTTGTAATAGAGTACAGGGCCAATGGCGATATCCGGGATAGCGTGACGGTTCCCATGGAGCTCAGGGCCCGTACGGAGGCGCAGCTGGAATTGCTGCAGTATGCTCCATCCAGTGGTGCTGCATCCATGGTTATTCCGGTTACCCATTATCGGGCGGCCGACGGGAGCAGTGTTCCTTTGGTGGCACCGCCAGTGCCGGCAGGTGATGGGTCCCTGGTTACCGATGCCCCCCTGCCTCTGGTTCCCGCCGATGTGTTTCAACACAACCAGATCCTTTTTTTGCGGCTGAGCGATGAAGACCAGAACCGAGACGGCACCGTTCGGGAATCCGTAGAGGTTCATTTCTCGGTTCCGGCCAACGGAGAGCAGGAGACCCTTTATCTACTGGAGACCACTCCGGACAGTGGAGTGTTCAGCGGTTACGCTACCCTTGCCAAGCGTGCAATGACCCCCTTTGATGGGACCATAGATATTGTTGCCGGCAAGGTAGTGCAGGCCAGCTATAGTGATACCACCAGCCGTACCGAACTGGCCGAGGCAGTGGCGTTGGTGGACCCTTACGGTCGGCTGTTTGATAGTAATACCGGCTCGTTGCTGGACGGCTACACGGTCCACTTGGTAGATGCATTCTCCGGTGCTCCGGCCACAGTATACGGGGATGACGGAGTGAGTCGTTACCCTTCCACCTTGGTCAGTGGCGGAAGCGCTACCGATGCGGCAGGAAACGTCTATGATTTCGGGCCAGGTGAATATCGTTTTCCCTTGGTGGCACCTGGTAACTACCGGTTGGTAGTAGTCCCTCCTTCTGGAGCCAGGTACCGCTGGCCCTCGCGGCAGCCGGATGAACAGATAAACGATTTGCCCAATGGTCCTTTTGTATTGGGTGTGGGTTCCCGTGGTGAATCATTCACCCTTTCCATCGGGCCGCCGCTGAACCTGGATTTGCCTCTCGATCCCATGGATACGCTGTTGTTCGTACGCCGCACTGCGGACAAGGAACTGGTTGCGCCAGGTGATCCTTTGTCGTTTCAGGTAGAGATTGAGAACACAGTGGAGGAGCCAATCCGTAGCGTGGTGCTGATCGATGCCTTGCCCACCGGTTTTCGTTACCGAAAAGGAAGTGCACGTCTGGACGGAGCTCCAATCCTTGATCCACTGATCTCGGCAGATGGTCGGCAGCTCCGTTTCTCTTTGGGAGAGTTGCCGGCAACAACCAGCCACCGCCTCTCCTATCTGGTGACAGTGGGCACGGTCCGCCCTATGGAGCTTGCCTCCCGCAGCCTGGCCCAGGGCAATGGTGGTGCCATCCGCTCTAACGAATCCCGGGTTATCACCCGTATCGGTGAGGAGCTGATGCGCAGTCGTGTGGTCCTGATGGGGCGGGTGATCGCCGAGCCTCCGGAGGACGGCGGCGAGCAGTGGCAGGGAAAGGGACTGGCGGGGATCCGGCTCTATTTGGAAGACGGCAGTTATGCTGTCACCGATGAGCAGGGACAATACCATTTTGCCGGGGTAACTCCCGGCACTCACGTATTGCAGCTGGATCTCGCCACTTTGCCACCCGAGTATGAGGTGGCACCGCTGGAGAAGAATACCCGGGCTGCCGGCCGCGCTTGGTCCCGTTTTCTCGACCTGCAAGGAGGCTCTCTTTGGCGTGCTGATTTCCGGCTTGTTCTCAAGCCTCGAGAACAGGGCAGCGTTCGCCTGCAGTTGGGGACCGACCCAGAAATTCGTGACAATGTGGTGCGCTACCGGCTGAAACTCGGTGGTGAGCTGGCGTCACTGAAAAACCTGCGCCTGATGGTGATGTTGCCTGATGGGGCCCGCTACCTGCCTGGCAGTACCGAAGGAGAGGGAGGTGAGCCGGAGGTGCAAGGAAATGTGCTTACCTGGCGATTGGCAGACACACCAGCGCGCTGGCAAAAGCATCTGGCGTTTGGTATCCGTATTGCCTCGCTGCAGCCCGGCAAAGCCGTGAGCACCCGGGCCATGCTGCTGTTTGATACTCCGGAGGAGAAAAATCGCCGCAGTGCCATCGCCAAGCATTGGTTTACTCCACCGCGACCGGTAGAGATTGCCCGCAAGTTGTTCAAGTTTACGTTGCGGGTTGGTTTCGACAGCCTGAGTACCGAGCTGGGGCCAGATGACCGGGCGATGCTGGACATTTTGGTAGAGCGGATGCGAAACAAGCGCAACATTGCCCTCACTGTAGTGGGTCACAGCGACGATCGCCCTATCACCAGCGCTGCCGGGCGGGCCCGTTTTGGTGACAATTACCGGCTTTCCCGGGAGCGAGCCGAAGCGGTGGCACGCTACATAATGGAGAAGCTGGCCATGAGTGATTTGCCGGTAACCATTATTGGTCGTGGTCCTGATGAACCGGTGGCCAGCAACGATACCGCAGAGGGCCGGGCTGCCAATCGCCGCGTGGAGCTCTATATTCAGGCGGATGAGGCGGTTGAAGCCTTGCACTTGGAGAAGGCCGATACGGTGACCATCCTGGAGAGGCTAAAGGCTGCCATCATGCCCGGGGCGGCGCCTGAATCTTCTCCCTTGGATCACGATTTTGATGAGAACTGGGTGGAAGGTGCTGCCCCTGGGCTGGAGTGGCTCGCCCCTGTAGAAGGGAAATTACCGGCTATTCCCAGTGTGAATATCGTCATCAAGCATGGGTTTGACGAGCAGGTAGAGCTGTTTCTGGATGGTGAACCGGTACCCGAGGTCAACTTTGATGGCACCATCAAAAACCGGCGTGGCACCGTGGCGGTTAGCCGTTGGCGAGGGGTGGATCTGAACGGCGAGGATAACCGATTTGTTGCGCTGATTCGCGATTCCAGTGGGCAGGAGATTGGGCGCCTGGAGCGTGATATCCATTTTTCCGGCCCACCGGTGAAAGGGGTGCTGCTTCCAGAGAAATCGGTGCTCGTTGCCGATGGAGTGACCACTCCAGTGGTTACCTTGCGTCTGCTTGACAGGCAAGGTTACCCCATTCGTGAAGGAAGCATTGGCGAATACCGTATCCGTCCACCTTACGAAGCGGAACGGCGCATGGACATCCGGCGTGCTGTGCTCCCGGGTGCGCCGGCACAGCGGCTCTATTACCGGGCCGGCAAGGATGGGGAGGTGAGCATCCGATTGCAACCTACTACTGAAAGTGGTGAAGTGCTTATTGAACTCCCTTTCGTACATGGTGAACAGGGAATATTTTCTGTCAACCTTCGCCCCCGAAGCCGTGATTGGATTCTGGTGGGTATGGCTGAAGGGACGGTTGGCTACAACACCCTGCGGGGCAAGGGAGAGCCGTTACCAGAGGAACAGGGAGAGCACCTCTATCAAGAGGGGCGCATTGCCTTTTTTGCCAAGGGGCGGATCAAGGGTGAGTGGCTGCTTACTCTTGCATACGACAGTGTGCGTCAAAACTCTGCTGACAGGCCCTACCGACAACTGGATCCCCGGGCCTGGTACACCATCTATGGTGATGCCGGCCGCCAGGGGGTAGAGGCGCCTAGTCGGGAAAAGCTCTATCTCAAGCTGGAACGAGATGATTTTTATGCCTTGTTTGGTGATTTTGAGACCCACCTGAGGGAGGGTGAACTCTCCCGCTACAACCGTAGCCTCACCGGTCTCAAGGGCCGCTATCGTCGAGAGCGTTACGAGGTTGTTTTGTTTGCAAGCGAGTCCGATCGGGCGCTGGTGCGGGATGAGATTCGAGGGGAGGGGAGCAGTGGCCCCTATCGATTGTCCCGCGGCAATGTTCTTCGGAATTCGGAAGAGATCGTTATCGAGGTACGGGATCGTTTTCAGAGCGAACGGATCCTGGAGCGCCGCACCCTGACTCGGTTCGTGGATTATGATATCGATTATGAGCAGGGGGTGCTCAATCTTCGGGAGCCGGTATTCAGTGTCGATGCTGCGCTGAACCACATCTTCATCATTGCCCGGTATGAATCACGGGATCCCATCGATCGCAGTCTCACTTGGGGTGGACGTGCAAAACTGCGGGTGACCGATCGAACCGGTGTGGCATTTACCCATGTGGAAGAGGGGATAAGTGGTGGGGCTTCGCGGCTGGACGGTATCGATTTGGAGCATCTCCTGCAGGATCAGACGCGGCTGCGAATGGAACTTGCCCAGACCCGCAAGCGAGAGGGTGGGGAGGACGAAACGGCCGCTGCTTTGCTGGCGGAACTCAAGCATCGTGCCGAGCGCTGGGATGCCCGACTTTGGTTGCGCCACAGTGAAGCGGGATTTGGACTGAATCAGCGGAATCGTTCCGAAAGCGGTACCCGCAAGGTGGGGGCAGAAGGCGGTTACAGGCTGGGTGGGGGCGTAACCCTCAAGGGCAAGGCGTACCGCAACAGTAATCTGGTCACCAGGGCGGAGCGGGATCTTGCGGAGTTGCGGGGGGAGCTGACAAAGGGGGACACCACCTTCAAACTGGGTGCCCGTTCGGTACGGGATCAAACGGCCGACGGGGATCGGGCTGGTTCGGATCAAATCCTTACCGGCATCAGCCACCGGACTCTCGGTAAACGCCTTAACCTGCGCCTCGACAACGAGCATACCCTGGGAAGTGCGGAAAGCATTGACTTCCCTGATCGGACGCGTCTTGGTGTGGATTATCTGGTGGCCACTGCTACCACCTTGTTTGCAGAACAGGAGTGGACTGACGGCGCGGTCCGTGACACCGTCCATACCCGAGTAGGGATCAAATCCAGTCCCTGGAACGGCTCCGAGGCATTTACCACCCTGAAGCAGACCCGCCAAGAGGGAAACACCGCCACCACCGCCAATGTGGGGCTGCGGCAGAAATGGAAATTGAGCAAGAAGTGGAGCCTCGATGCGGGAGCAGAGCAGGCGCGGGTAATCAGCGGCAAGAGCACCGATCCGCTCAATCCAAATGTCCCCTTTGCTAATGCGGGTACCGATGATTTCAGTGCCGCCTCATTTGGGCTTACGTATTCACCTGGTGATTGGCTTTGGAATGGCCGTGTAGAACGGCGTGACTCTGACAAGGAGGACCGCTGGACCCTGGCCACCTCGGCGCAAACTACCCTCCAGGCAGAATTGAGTCTGCTCGCCTCCCTGCGGCTGCAGGAGAGCAGCGTTCGAACAGGCCAGGAAAAACGCAGTGAGAAGTTTCATTTGGCGATGGCCTGGCGGCCTGCTGCCAGAGGTTGGCTGCTGCTTAACCGGCTGGAGCTCACCGATGAGCGCAGTCTCGGAGAGATTGATAGTACCAGCCAGCGTATCGTCAATAACCTGAACAGCTATTACCAGGCCACGAATCGTCTCCAGCTTGGGGTGCAGTATGGGGCGAAATATCTTCAGGAAACCATTGATGGTGAAGACTATAGCGGACGAGCCACTCTTTTGGGCCTGGAGGGGCGTTACGACATCGCACCCCAGTGGGATTTCGGCCTTCATGGCTCGCTTCTTCAGGTTCCAGGAGCTGCTCAAACCGAACACAGCGGCGGTGCTTCAATCGGCCACTCCTTTGCCGATAACGTCTGGGTAAGTGCAGGCTATAACATCAGCGGTTTTTACGACAAGGATTTCTCATCCAGCCGTTACACCATGCAAGGACCATTCATCAAATTCCGTATGAAGTTCGATCAACAGTCGGTCAGGGAGTTGGTGAAATGGGCAGGACGATGAAGATGTGGCTGATTTTTCTGCGGAACCTGTTCCATGTCGATCTATGCTGGACCTGGAAGCGTTTGAACCTTGCCAAAGTTTCGTATTGGCCATTTGTTTCCCTCTTGTTTCTGTTTTCGGCTCTGGCAAATGGTACCCCGGTTACCATCTATCTCTCTGGTACCCTTTATGGCGATGAAGGGGTCACACCACTCGCTGGGCAGACGATACGCTTGGTCGTAGAGGGGGTTAGCGAAGGAACGGCCACCACAGATGCCTCCGGTGCCTATTCAATTGTTGCCAACATAAATCCCAGCAATAATGTGTATATCCCCTTAATCGTGTTTGTCGATAACGGTACTGTGGTTGCAAACGCCGTTACGGTTATGGATACGGATTATGTATCAGATACCATCAATGATCTGGACCTCTATGCCGATCACCTTATTGTTCGTCAGGAGGATAATAAATGGGCGATTGACAACGGGGATCTGGGGGTGGCGGTTGGGTCCTATACCGATTCGGATATTCTCTATTCTGCTATGTATCCTGATCTTACAGTGTTGGGTGCCAACACGGAGCTCTATGTTCCCGTCGGCCATCTTTACGATCCAATAGGAAACGTCGTCACCCCCCACCTGAAAATTGTGGGAACGCTGAATGCCGGAAGCTCTGTTTTCACGGTTAGTGGCAATTGGGACCACAGTAATGGAACATTCAATTATGGCACCAGCACTGTTGATTTTACCGGTACGGGAACCGTAACGGTAACGGGTGCCTGGTGGACAAAGCCATTTTACAACGTGAATGCTGCGGCGGCCGGGCGGACTACTACCATTGCAGCAGGCATTGATGTCAAAAACGTTCTCACCTTGGGAAGCGGAACGCTTGCTGGCGGAAATGTCAACCTGTCCCTGGATAGCGGGACGCCGCTAGTTTCGTCGGGGGCCAACATCACCAGTTCAATCAAGTTCCATCCGAATGGTGGTGGTCCCATCAATGTGGCAGGTGCCTCTTACAGCAGTGTGTGGCTGGCTGGGAATGCCGTCAGCAATACTTTCAACCTGACGGGGAACATGAGTTGTACCACATTGACAGTTTCTGGGTCCAGAGCCGGTACCAGCGCGACATTTGACACGGCCGGTTACGCTATTGACTGTAACAATCTTGTCATTGGTTCTTCGGCAAATCAGGACCGTTATGGAAGTCTTCTTCTCAATAGCTCCATTGTCAATGTTTCTGCAGATGTAACGATAAACGCCTCGGACACAAATGGAACAAACGAGATAGATGCAGGCAGTGCAACCATCAATGTAGGTGGTAACTGGACCAACGATGATACATTCATCTACAGCACCAGTAGCGTCAACTTTACTGGCAGCGGTACCATAAGCAACAATGCCGCTGATTGGTTCTCAACCTCAAAATGGTTCTATAACGTTGATGCAGCCGCTGCTGGGCAAACAACAACAATATCGGCAACAAGCGGTATCGCAGTAGAAAACATATTGACGTTGGGAGCTGGAACGCTTGCGGGCGGGAAGGTATATCTCAATAAGGATGGGGGAACCCCGCTGGTTACAGCGGGAGCGACGCTCTCAAACTCGCTGTTTCGCTACCAACCCTCGACTACCCCGGTCAATGTCGCAGCTACGGACTATCCGGATCTTGTCCTTGCTTCAAAGGGTGCCAGCGTCACTTTTTTACTGTCGGGGAATATAACAAGCAATCTGCTTCATGTTTTAGGCAATAGTAGCGGTACAAAATCGATTCTTGATACCACAATCAACAACTACTCGATTAATTGCACTCAGCTAAAGGTTGGCAACTCCAGTGTCGTCACCAGGAACGGAAGTCTATTATTGAACGGTTCCACGGTTACCGTAAACGGCAATGTGTTCATCTATGACGGTGCTGGCAATAACAGTATCGATGCTGGAAATGCAACTATCAATGTCAAAGGAGACTGGACCAATAATGACACCTTTGTCGCTGGCACTTCCTCCGTGGTCTTTACTGGAACCGGACAGGGTATCTTTGGCTCTACCGGTTTTTATGATTTCACCAAGGTGGTGACCAGCGCCGATACGCTGACTTTTGCCGCTGGTACGACCCAGAACATTACCGGTACCGTAACCCTTCAAGGGAGCGATGGTCAGTTACTCGCCTTGCGCTCTGGCACTCCTGGCATGAGGTGGAATCTCAATCTAGGGGCAGGAGCGACCAAGGCAATCTCTCATGTCGACGTTCAGGATTCCGATGCATCGGGTTCGGATGCTGGCCAACTGGATATTAACCCTGGTTACTCTGTTGATAGTGGAAACAATGTGCGCTGGTTTGGTAGTGCCAACGTTACCGTTGCCAAATCCAGTGTAGTGCTCTCTGATCCCGTCAACGGCACACTCGATCCAAAGCGGATCCCAGGAGCGGTGGTGGAGTATACCGTAACGATCTCCAATACAGCCGGGGCACAGGCGACTGATATCACGCTTGCTGATGATTTGAGTAGTGAAATTGGAACAGTCAGTTTTATTGCAGATGCCTATGCGCCGGGCAAAGGGATTCAGTTGACGGCGCCCAACATCAATGGGGGTGCAGCGCTTGCGCTGACCAATACTGTCGATGCTGATCAAGGAGACTATGGTGCCACTTCGGCTAACACGGTAACGGTAGGAGGTATTGTTCTTGGCGCCGGAGAACAGGCGATGGTCAAGTTCCGAGTGATGATTCAGTAGACAGGGAACTTTTGGCTTTTCTCTTGCATAGAGAAGCCGGGACAGGAGTGAGCAAGACATTATGAAACAGAGTAGTCTCGAAAGCCCGAAAACAGCAACAACCCTTTGCTATCAGGGGGTCGTTCCGGTTGAGTGGGAGCAACTGACACTACCCGTTGATAGTGCGCTGCGGCAGCGCTACGAACACGACAATACGGTGTTGCTGCAGGGGCTTCTGGTGGTGGATGAGCAACCGCCGATAGAGCACGAGGAGGAGCTTTCTGCCTTCGGGCAGGAACTGCAGCGGATCGATCACAAACTGAATCTGATCCTGGAATTGTTGACACAGACCTTGCGCAGCTGGCGCAAGCTGCCTGCGCCTGTGCCTGTCGAGCTGAGCGTGGAACGTGTGAGTTGGCGTGCCGAAGAGATATTGCCCGCGGGGAAGCAGGTGATGGTCAAACTCTATCTAAGCCCGATCTTTCCAAATCCTTTTGTGGTTACCGGTGCGGTGGTTTCGGGGCAAGAAGAGAAGGATGGAGCCTGGGTTTCGATCCACATTGATAGTTTGGGTGCCCAAGTGCAGGATGCGCTGGAAAAGTTGGTTTTCCGACAGCACCGACGTGATGTTGCGCGGGCGCGATTACGGCGACAAACCGGTGAGGAAGGGGGTGTTTCGTGACAATATTTTGACATTGTCGCAAGGTCGTGTTAGCATTTCCTTCTGAATTGATAAACTGGACACGATGGAGGATGGGGGATGCGTGCTGCGACCACCGTTTTGCTGATTGAGCAAGACGCCAAACGCCAACAAGAACTCACGACCATTCTGACCTTCATGGACTGGAAACCGATGCGGGTCTCTGTGGAGGACATCGAGCAGGCGCTGTCGACGATCGATACACAGCCCAGCTTTATCATGGTTGGACAGGCAGGAAGCGGGGATGTGCGCTCCATCGTGGAGACGGTACGAATCCGCTTTTCTGATATACCAGTGTTGTTGCTCGAACAACCCGGAGATTCTCCCTTCGATCCTTTGGATGGTGACGATCGTCATGTCAGCACCCTGAAGTATCCCTTCCGTCAAACAGAGTTGACCGAAGCGCTTTACCGAGCAAAGAGTGCCGGCAAGCGCTCCTTTCGTGATGCCAGCGATAGCAATTTGGAGCTGTTCCGCAGCCTGGTAGGCAACAGTGTTGGTATTCGCAAGGTGCGCCAGCTTATCCAGCAGGTGGCTGATTCCACTGCCAACGTGTTGATTCTGGGTGAGTCGGGTACGGGGAAAGAGGTGGTGGCGCGGAACCTGCACTACCATTCGGCGCGCCGCGGGCCGTTTGTGCCGGTCAACTGTGGGGCGATTCCAGCTGACTTGCTGGAGAGCGAGCTGTTTGGGCACGAGAAGGGAGCCTTTACTGGCGCTATCAGCGCCCGCCAGGGGCGCTTTGAGATGGCCAATGGCGGTACCCTGTTTCTGGATGAGATCGGCGATATGAGTCTCTCCATGCAGGTGAAGTTACTACGGGTGTTGCAGGAACGGACCTTCGAGCGGGTTGGTAGCAACAAGAGTATCAAGGCAAATGCACGCATCATTGCGGCCACCCATCGCAGCCTCGAAGAGTTGATCAAGGAGGGTAAGTTCAGGGAGGATCTCTATTACCGTCTGAATGTCTTTCCCATCGAGATGCCACCGTTACGGGAGCGAGTGGAAGATATCCCGATGCTCATTGATGAACTGATTACCCGCATTGAACATGAAAAACGTTCCTCTGTACGGTTTACCCCCGATGCCATCAGTACCCTTTGTCGTTATTCTTGGCCCGGCAACGTGCGGGAATTATCCAATCTCATCGAGCGGCTGGCCATCATGTATCCCTGTGGAGTAGTAGATGTGGCGGATCTGCCTGCTAAATTCCACTCTGCCGCGGTTACTTCTCCACCGGTGGAAGAGAACAATTCGCTGCCTCCTTCCGCCGAGATGGTGCGTCTTCCCTACGAAGGGTTTGACCTCAAACAGCACCTGAACAACCTGGAATATGCGCTGATCAAGCAGGCGATGGAAGAATCGAACGGGGTAGTGGCCCATGCTGCCAAGCGCCTCAACCTGCGTCGCACCACGCTGGTGGAGAAACTGCGCAAATATGGTCTGCAGCGCCGCGATCGGGAGCGGGAGGAAGAGCACAGCTCAGTGCTCTGATGCCACCTTCTGGGAAGGTCGCTCACGATTTCCCACAGCCTGATTGTGTGCGTTCGGGCTGTTGCAAGAAAATGGATCCTTGTTTCGGCCTGAAAGGGTGAAACCCGTCAATATACTCCCGAATTTCTGTCGAAAAACGGCGACTTTCTGACGCCATTCCCCTATTGGGAAGATCTCGGTTCTTCCTGGACCTTCCGTTTGCAGTGAGCCATTCGGCACGTTTGTCCCGGCCCCTGGAGGGAACAGCTCCCTGGATAGCCACGATTTCTGGACACCAAAGGTGGGCGGCACACTTTTTGCTCAAATGGTTGCGTAACTTTTCGTAACCGGAAACAGATGAAATTGCAGCCCAACGCCCACTCTCCATCCTCTGCCGAGTCTGCCTTGCAACAGCTGTCGGGTGGGGAGTTCACAGCCCGACTGGTTGAAAAAGAGCGTCTTGCGGCACGCCTCGAAAGCCTGCTGCAGGGCTTGCCTGCTGGTGTGCTGGTGCTGGACGGTGCCGGTGTCATCCAACAGGCAAATCCAGCCGCTGAAGCGTTGCTGGGTAGCCCGCTGACGGGTGTCAAATGGATTGATGTAATTGGCCGGGCGTTTGCGCCCAATCCTCAGGCCGGTTGCGACCTGATGCTCGCAAATGGTCGCCTGGTATCTCTTTCCACCTGTCCGCTGGGGGATGAGCCGGGTCAGATCCTGCTTCTTAATGATGTTACCGAAACACGGGCCTTGCAGGAACGCGCCAATCGTGACCAGCGGTTGGCGGCGATGGGCAGGATGGTAGCCTCGTTGGCTCATCAAATTCGAACTCCTCTATCGTCTGCCCTTCTCTATGCGTCCCACATGAAGCGCCCCGATCTGGATGAACACAAACGGATGGAGCTGGCGGACCGGATCCTTGATCGGGTTCGTCAATTGGAACGGCTGCTCAATGATCTGCTGCTGTTCGCCCACGGCGGTCTTGGGGGCGGCGAACAGGTTTCTGCCGCTGAACTGCTTTCTGCTCTGCGAGAACTGGTGGAGCCACAGCTGCGCGGGTGCAGAACGGAGATGCTGGTCAAGGATGAGACGGCGGGAGAACGGATCCGTTGCAACCGGGAGCTTTTATTGAGCGCACTGCAGAATCTCGTGACCAATGCCATCCAGGCGATGGATGGAAAGGGCCGGATCGATCTCATGGCCAGCCGGGACGGTGAGATGCTGGTAATTGCGGTGGCCGATAACGGTCCGGGCATTTCATCGGAGCTGCAGGCCAGGATATTTGAGCCTTTTGTGACAACGCGTTCCGGCGGTACCGGCCTTGGTCTGGCGGTGGCACGGGGGGTAGCGCAGGCGCACCACGGGGGGCTAGAGCTGGAGTCGGAGTTGGGCAAAGGAACGGTGTTTCGTCTTTCTCTGCCGATAATCGAGAACGCTTCTACCAATTGCCTGTAGCAGGCTGTGGCGGGATTAAAACAACATTCAGGGGGAATCATGCAGGAATCATCGGTACTCGTGGTGGAAGATGACTCCAGTTTGCTGGAAGCACTCCGTGACACACTGGAGTTGGCAGGTTTCCGGGTGCACGCGGCCAGTGGAGGCACCGAGGCGTTGCGACTGCTGGAGAGCCAGTCTGTGGGGATGGTGATTAGCGATGTTCAGATGGAGCCAATGGACGGTCTGGCGCTGATGGAGCGAATCAAGGCCAGGCAGCCCGAGCTCCCGGTTTTGCTGATGACCGCCTACGGGACCATTCAGAAGGCAGTGGCAGCGATGCGGAAAGGGGCGGCTGACTATTTGGTGAAGCCGTTCGAGGCGGAGGTCTTGGTCAATACCGTGGCCCGCTATCTGGGAAATCAGCCGGAGGCGGAGCTGGACCTGGTGGGGGAAGATAGTAAAACACGGGCCCTGCGCGAACTGGCCAAGCGAGTGGCGGAGAGCAAGGCGACGGTCTTGATCACTGGAGAGAGTGGGACCGGCAAGGAGGTTCTGGCCCGTTATCTGCACCGTCATTCGGCACGCGCCGATCAACCGTTCGTGGCGGTGAATTGTGCCGCTATCCCAGAGAATATGCTTGAGGCAACCTTGTTTGGTTACGAAAAGGGAGCATTCACTGGTGCCTATCAAGCTGCCCCTGGCAAATTTGAGCAGGCTCAAGGGGGGACTCTGTTGCTGGACGAGATCTCTGAAATGGATCTCGCTCTGCAGGCGAAGCTGTTGCGGGTGCTCCAAGAGCGAGAGGTGGAGCGGTTGGGGGGGCGTAAGACCATTCCACTGGATGTGCGAGTGCTGGCCACATCCAATCGAAACATGAAGCAAGAAGTGGCCGAGCAACGTTTTCGAGAGGATCTCTATTACCGGCTCAATGTGTTCCCCCTCCATATCGCCCCCCTGCGGGAGCGGCCAGGGGACATCATTCCATTAGCGGAGTATTTGCTGACGCGCCACGCTCGAGAGGCGGGGCGGCCGATCCCCAGATTTTCCGCAGCTGCGCGTGAGCGGTTGCTGGAGTATCCCTGGCCAGGCAATGTACGGGAGTTGGACAATTTGATCCAACGGGTCCTGGTTCTTCAGGACGGGGAAGAGGTTATGGCACGGGATCTGCATTTCGAGGAGGCGGTGGCGCAGAGCCGTAACGAAGTTGCTGCACCAACGGGTGATGGGGGCGATACGCTGGACCAGAGCATTCGTTCCCAGGAATACAAGATCATCATTGATGCATTGAAAGAACCTGGAAGCAGCCGCAAGGCGGTGGCGGCACGGTTGGGTATCAGCGAACGTACCTTGCGCTACAAGTTGGCGCGTATGCGTGAGAACGGTATAGAGATTCCAGCCTGAAACAACGGGTCGTAATCCGGATTCAGCAAGGGGGGAACATGAACGAGATTAACACGGAAAACCTGCTGGTACAGATGCGGGAGATGGCAGCCCAGGCAAAGGGGCAGGTGCCAAACAGAGAGGTGGAGGCGGCTGATTTTGGCAATCTGCTGAAGCGCTCCGTCGATCGTGTCAACGAATTGCAACGCGAATCCCGGCAGGCCAAGGAGGCGTTCCAGACCGGTACCAGCGACATGAGCCTGGCTGAGGTGATGTTGACGGCCGAGAAAGCGAGCATCGCCTTTCAAACAATGCTGCAGGTGCGAAACAAGGTGATTCGGGCCTATCAGGATGTGATTAGTATGCCCTTGTAGCCTCCTCTTTTCGTAGGCCCGGGAACTTCGATGGAGTTCATCGTGAAAGCGTTCCGGGAGAAGATAATCCGTGCTGCAGAGCGTTGTGTCAGGACTATTCAACAGAAACAATGGCATCGACAAATTCACCCGATATCAACACCTATCTGGAAGGCTTTAAACGATTGCCGCGAACCCGCCAGATCGGAGTAGTGGCAGCAGTGATCGCTGTTGTGGTCCTCACTCTGCTGGTGTTGATGTGGGCACAGCGGCCCACTTACAAAGCGCTATACAACAATCTGGAGATGCGTGATGCCGGAGAGGTGGTGCAGGCCATCGAGCAGATGAAGGTCCCCTATCGGCTCGATGAGAAGAGCGGAGTGATCATGGTGCCGGCGAGCAAGGTTCACGAGGTTCGGTTGCAGCTGGCCGCTCAGGGCCTTCCCCGAGGAGGCAGCGTCAGTGGTTTTGAATTGCTCGACAAGCAGCAGGGGTTTGGTATCAGCCGCTTCATGGAGTCGCGGCGTTACCAGCAAGCGCTGGAGGGGGAGCTGGCCCGCTCCATTGCAACGCTGGAAAATGTGCGGAGTGCACGGGTCCACCTGGCCATGCCCAAACAGTCGGTATTCATTCGTGAGCGGGAAAAGCCTTCCGCTTCCGTAGTGGTTAACCTCTATCCCGGACAGGTACCCACGGAACGCCAAGTACAGGCCGTTGTGCACTTGGTGGCTTCTGCCATCCCGGGACTGGCCGCTGATCGAGTCACCGTGGTGGATCAGACTGGTCGATTACTCACCAGCCGGGATAAAAACAGCGAGCTGGACATGACCAATCAGCAGTTCGCCTATACCCGCCGGGTGGAGCAGAGCTATGTCTCCCGGATTGAGGCCATATTGGCCCCCATCATCGGCAACAAGGGGGTGAAAGCCCAAGTTTCTGCTGAAGTGGACTTCACGCGCAGTGAAAGGACACAAGAGAGCTATGATCCAGAACGCACAGCGATCCGTAGTGAGCAGCGGCTGGAGGAGCGGGTGTATGACGGAGGAGAGGTTGGGATTCCTGGTGCGCTGTCCAATGAGCCTCCGGGTGCGGGTTTAGCCCCCGAGGTGGTCAATCCAGCGGAGGGTGCTATCGATGCTGGAGTGCCGTTGCGCAGCAAACGCAATGCCACTATCAATTATGAAGTGGATAAAACTATTAGCCATATTCGTAATCCGGTAGGTGTAGTGCGACGGCTATCCGTAGCCGTGGTGGTGGATGATCAGCTGAGCACCAATGAGGCGGGAGAGGTGGTGCGCACCCCTCGCACACCAGAAGACCTGGCCAGAATCACAGCCCTGGTCAAGGAAGCGGTGGGTTTCAACGCACAGCGAGGGGATAGCGTCAATGTCATCAATGCCTCATTCGTTGCCAAAACCGGGGAACAGGAAGTGGTTGAGCCGTGGTGGCAGCAGCCCTGGGTGCTCGATGCAGGGCGGCAACTGTTGGGATGGTTGTTGGCACTGATACTGATCTTTGCGGTGCTTCGCCCGCTGTTGCGGAGTCTGACCCAGTTGCCAGAGGTGAAGCAGCAGACACTGGCACCGGAGGCGGAGGCAATGGATGAAGTCGCTCTTCAGCAACAGGTGATGCAGGCGGAGATGCAGCGGGAGATGCAGGCGGCGACCCATGAGGACAATCTCAAGAATGCCAAAGAGATCGCCAGGCAGGATCCTAAGCGGGTAGTGCAGGTGGTTCGTACCTGGCTGGAAGAGGAGCAGTCCAATGGCTGAGTCACGCCTGGACCTGCCGGAGAAACATCCGTTGAGTGGTGTGGAGAGGGCAGCGATTCTGCTTCTTACCATTGGTGAAGAGGATGCTGCTGAAGTAATGAAACATCTCGGGCCACGGGAGGTACAGAAGCTAGGTGCCACCATGGCACGGTTGAGCGGCATTACTCGCCAGCAGGTGGAGGAGGTGTTGGCGCAATTCACCGAACTAGTGGAGAACCAGACTTCGCTGGGACTGGAGGCGGAAGAATATATCCGCAGCGTGCTGGTCAAGGCGTTAGGTGAGGACCGGGCAGGGAGTCTGGTGGATCGGATTATGCTGGGCAAGGGTTCCAAGGGGATCGATTCCTTGCGCTGGATGGAGCCTCGCTCCATCGCCGAGATGATTCGCCTGGAGCATCCGCAGATCATCGCTATCGTGCTTTCTTTCCTGGAGTCGGATCAGGCTGCAGAGGTGCTGGCGCTGCTGCCTGAGAACACCCGTACCGATATCGTGCTGCGCATCGCCACCTTGGAGGGTGTGCAGCCTAATGCCCTGGCAGAGCTGGATGAGATCCTGGAACGGCAGTTCTCCGGTGGGAATGCCGGTAGCCTGAAATCTTCCAATGTGGGCGGGGTCAAGAAGGCGGCAGATATTCTCAACTTTACCGATACTTCCATCGAGAGCGGCATCTTGGACAGTATCACCGATGTGGACCCCGAGCTCTCGCAATCCATTCAGGATCTGATGTTCGTCTTCGACAACCTGCTTGATGTGGATGACCGTGGAATCCAGGCGCTGCTACGAGAAGTGGAGTCGGATACCTTGGTTACGGCGCTCAAGGGAGCAGATGATGAGCTTAAGGAGAAGTTCTTCAAGAATATGTCGCGCCGTGCCGCGGAGATGATGCGGGATGATCTGGAGGCCAAAGGCCCGGTACGTCTCAGCGATGTTGAGGCGGCGCAGAAGGAGGTGCTGGCCGTAGCAAGACGAATGGCCGACGCTGGTGAGATCAGCCTGGGCGGGTCTGGTGAAGAGTTTGTTTGATGGAGATTGGGGCGTGACGGCCAAGATTATTAAGCGTGATGCGCAACCTATCCGCCGTTGGGAGTTGCCGGTGGTAGAAGGAGCGCCCCTAACAGAGGCCGGTGAAGAGGAGGATGAACAACGAGGCGATTCAGGATCGGCCTTCGACTCCGATGATAGGCCCGAGCTGGAACCGGCGCCGGCCCGAGATCTTGACCAGGAGATGGCCTTCGCTCGCAAAGAGGGTTACGAGGAAGGTTACCGCGCTGGCAGCGAGGCGGGGTTTGGCAAAGGGTATGAGCAGGGATTCAATGAGGGGTTGCAAAAGGGCAAGGAGCGTGCTGAGCAGAGCGAATCCCTGATTGAAATCGAGCGTCAGCAGTTGCTGGCTCGGGTGCAACATTTTGAGCAATTGCTCAGGGCACTGGCCGATCCGGTAAGCCAGGTGGACAAAGAGGTGGAGGAGCAGCTAGTGGAGCTGGTGCTGGCGGTAGCGCGCCAACTGATCCGCCGCGAACTGAAAGCCGATCCAGGCCAGATCATTGCAGTGGTACGGGAAGCGGTCTCGTTGCTGCCCGTGGCGGCACGGGAGTACCGCCTTGCCTTGCATCCAGAAGATGCCGTGTTGGTGCGCGAGGCACTGGCGATGGATGACCGGGAGGGAGATCGTCCTTGGACCATCGTCGAGGATCCCACTCTGACGCGGGGAGGGTGTCGGGTGGTAAGTGAAGACTCCTACATCGATGCCACCGTGGAACGGCAGTTGGCGGCGGTGGCCGCGACGTTGCTGGGGGATGAACGGGAGCGAAGCGGTTGAGCGGAAATGAATATCCTTCGCCTTGCCGTGGCCCTGTGTGGGCCCGCCGTCTGGCCGCCCATCGTCAGCGTCTGGCGCCGCCGGAACTGGTGGTGGAAGGAAGATTGACCCGTATGGTTGGCCTTACCCTCGAAGCGGTGGGGTGTCACGCCCCCATCGGGGCCAACTGCCTGGTGGTCAATGCTGATGGCAGTCATATCGAAGCAGAAGTGGTGGGGTTTGCTGGTGATCGGCTTTACCTGATGCCTACCGCCAGCATGAGTGGCGTGGTACCCAACGCCCGAGTTATCCCCACAAACAAGGTTTATCAGGCCCCTGCAGGGGATGCGCTGCTGGGACGGGTGGTGGATGGGCGGGGCAGACCGTTGGATGGCCGGGGGCCGTTGCGTGCGGAGGCCAGCACTCCGCTCAATGGCCAGCCCATCAACCCGATGGCAAGGGCACCTATCCGTGAGCCGCTGGATGTGGGCGTGCGGGCCATCAACGCCTTGCTTAGTGTGGGGCGGGGACAGCGTATGGGGTTGTTTGCCGGAAGCGGGGTGGGAAAGAGCGTCCTGCTGGGGATGATGACCCGTTTCACCACCGCCGACGTTGTAGTGGTGGGGCTGATAGGTGAACGGGGTCGTGAGGTGAAGGAATTTATCGAGAACATCCTGGGGGCTGAGGGGCTGCGTCGTGCCGTGGTGGTGGCTTCTCCTGCCGATGACACACCGGTGATGCGATTGCATGGGGCGGCATTGGCCACCAGTATCGCCGAATATTTTCGGGATCAGGGGCGGAATGTGTTGCTACTGATGGATTCCCTGACCCGCTATGCCCAGGCCCAGCGCGAGATTGCACTAGCGGTGGGAGAGCCCCCCGCTACCAAAGGTTATCCTCCCTCGGTCTTTGCCAAACTGCCGCAGCTGGTGGAGCGTGCGGGAAATGGCCCCGAGGGAGGCGGGTCTATCACCGCCTTCTACACGGTGCTCACTGAAGGGGACGATCTGCAGGATCCCATTGCCGATTCGGCCCGGGCGATCCTCGATGGCCATGTGGTGCTTTCCCGGCGGTTGGCGGAAGCGGGCCATTTTCCAGCTATCGACATCGAAGCCTCCATTAGCCGGGTGATGGCGGAGATCACCTCTCCGGAGCAGCAGCAAGTGGCGCGCCGTTTCAAGCAGATCTATTCCATCTATCAACAGAACCGTGACCTGATCAGCATTGGCGCCTATAGCCGAGGCACCGACCGGGCCATTGATGAGGCTATCGATTATTTTCCGAAGCTTATGACCTTTCTGGCCCAGGATATGCGCCAAGGAGTGGATATTCACACCAGTCTGGAGCAGCTGATGGAACTGATTCCATTGAGAAGAGGCGAGTATGGCAGGGCAGAAGCGTAGCGGTCGACTGCAGCCGGTGGCGCGGCTGGCCGGTGAGAGGGAGCAGCAGGCGGCGCGCAAACTGGGTGAGAGACGCCAAGAACTGCAGCAACAGCAACGCCAGCTGGAGGAGTTGGAGAACTACCGGACCGAATATATTGAACAGCTCCAGCGAGCTGCGCGCAACGGAATTGGTGCAGTGCAGCTACGCCACTACCAGACCTTCGTTGGCAAACTTACGGAAGCCATCGAACAGCAACGCAGTGTGGTGCTGGCAGCGGAGCGGGAGGTGGCCCTTGCTCGGGAAGGTTGGTACCAGAGCCATACTCGGGTGAAGATAGTGGACTCTGTGATCTCCAGCTGTCAGTCGGAGGAGCAACAGGAGGCGCAACGCGCCGAGCAGAAGGAGACCGACGAACGGGCTCTCCGCGCCTCGCGGCGCTAAGGTGTTTCACCGCTATTCTCGGCACACCAGGAGGCGGCGGATGGTCTCGCCATTCATCAGCAAGGCAACTACCACCAGGATTAAAAGGGGTTGGTTCACGAGCGCGCCCAGAAAGATCAGAAATATCCTCACATCGCGACCGATCCGTATTCCGTTGCCAATGCGGTTGCGCATCAAGTTGTCATGTTTGTCTGCGGTGTAGCTCACCATGAATGAGCCGATGATGGCCAGGAAACCGACCAACAGTGTCCAGGCAGAGGGTGTTTGCTGATGAAGATGCCAGGTGAGTCCAAACAGAAGGAATGCATCGGCATACCGGTCGAGCACGGCGTCGAGCCATCCCCCGTAATCCGATGAAAGGTATTTCAGCCGGGCAATTTCACCATCCGAGCCGTCGATAACGGAAGCTAGCTGGGCAATGATGCCCCCCAAGGCCAGTGCAACGTAACCTCCTTGTGCGAAGAGCAGGGCGGCGAGCAAAGAGAGAGAAAATGAAAGGAGGGAGATCTGGTTTGGCGTTATGTTGTAATTCACCAAGATGCGGGAAAGGCGGATGGAAAAGGGGCGGTTGATCCAGCGAGATACCGGACCGTCGTTTCCTTTGCCGCGGGTGGCATCAAGGAGCGCCTGTTCCGCGCGCCGGAAGGCTGCCTCGTCATCTACGTCGATCCAGAATTGGTCCACCGGAACCGCCTGTGCCTTGCCCTGTTCCGCCAGTATCTGAATGGCACCCGAAAGTGTGGTGTCCCCTTGCTCACCGGCGCTTTTTTCCAAGGCATCGAAGATTGCCGGCGTGCAGAGAAACACGCCGGTGTCAAAGCCATTGAAGTTCGTGAGTCCTTTGCCGATTGTCTGGATGCGGTTCCCATTGTCGAATGCCACGCGGGTGACATCATCCAGATCCACCAGCGGGTTGGCGAGATTCCGATCTACCGCCAGCAATACTCCTTCGTCAAGGCGCGATACGGTCAGCAACGTGCGTACCAATGCGGGCTCAAAGAGGTGGTCCGCCATGAGCAGCAGGAAAGGCTCGTCTCCGAGCGTGTGGCGTGCCCGGAGAACGGAGAGACCATTTTCCTTTTCCCATTGGTCATTGTGGATGGTGGTGATCTCCACACCAAGCCGCTGGGAGAGGGCTTCCAGGAAGGTATCCAGCCGCTTGCCCTCATAGCCGGTTACCACGATGAACCGGTCGGCCCCTCCGGCCTGCGCGTTGCGGATGACCCGTTCGATCAAGGGGATTCCCAACAACGGAACCAACGGCTTAACATCACCCAAGGAGCGCAGCCGGCTTCCCCGTCCGGCTGCGATAATCAGGCACTGCATTTGCGGGCTCCCAAGGTGGTGCCTATTCAGATGCGCCCGCTTATGGGCGCGACCTTCGGCTCCGCCTCGCTTTCCGATGAACCAGCGGCATGCCGCTTCCAGGATCTCTCCTCGATGTGGTGCACAGTGTCACTCCGTCCCTCAATGAAGGCATTGACCATCGCATGGGCTTCATCATCCGTGTACTGGACAGGGGGATGCTTGCAGAAATAGGCAGATGGAGCCTCGACAATGCCTCCCTGTCGACGTTCCAGTGCCAGCTTGGCACAGCGGATAGAGTCGATGGCTACGCCGGCCGAATTGGGGGAATCTTCCACCGAGAGCCGGAGCTCCAGGTTCATGGGTACATCTCCAAACAACTTGCCCTCCATGCGCAGGAAACAGACCTTGTTGTCATGCTGCCAAGCTACATAGTCGCTGGGACCCACATGGATGTTTTCATCCGCCAATCGCTCGGCCGTTACCGCTTGTACCGCCTCGGTTTTGGACTCCTTCTTGGACTTCAGGCGGCTGCGGTTGAGCATGTTGAGGAAGTCGGTATTGCCACCCGTATTGAGCTGGTAGGTGCGTTCCAGTTTCACACCCCGCTTGCGGAATAGATCGGTCAGCGTACGGTGAGTAATCGTGGCGCCCAGCTGCGCCTTGATGTCATCCCCGATGATGGGGATATTCTTCTCCTTGAAGCGTTTCGCCCAGGCAGGATCGCTGGCGATGAATACCGGGATGTTGTTAACGAAGGCTACACCTGCCTCCAGGGCGCAGGCGGCATAGAACCGGGTCGCCTCCTCAGATCCCACCGGCAGATAGTTCATCAGTACCTCGGTGCCGGATTCCTTCAGCACTCTCACTATTTCTTCCTCGGTAGGCTCTGGTTCATCGGCGAGCACGAAGGTATAGTCCTCAGGATAGTCGCCCATGTGCTCGGAGAATCCGTCGAGGATCTTGCCCATCTGCACTTTCACACCGCTTGGCGGCAGATCCCCGCAGAAGACGGTGGTGCAGTTGGGTTTGGCAAAGATGGCCTCGTTGACATCCTTGCCCACCTTGCGCCTGTCGATGTCGAAGGCGGCCACTACCTCGATGTCTCCCGGCTGATAGCCCCCGATCTCCCAGTGCATCAGGCCAATGGCATCCTCTGGATGCTTGTCACGGTAATAGTGGATTCCCTGAATCAATGAACTGGCACAATTCCCGATTCCAACGATTGCCACTTTGATCTTGCTCATAATGACGTCGTTTACCTCCTGATCGTAAATTGCACGAATTAACCCACCGGCAACCCAAAGGGGTGCGCCAGAGCGTTGAGGTAAGGGAAAGGTCCCGCTTCGAGTTGTCCGGTGCACGGGGTTTACCCGCAGGGTAGCCCCGAAGATGACAAGCTGGATGAATAAATCAAACCAGAGACTCGTCAGTCTAACACAAAAGAAAGCTTTTCTTTCAATTGGGGATGGAAGAGGGATTCTTCAAGGGATGGAAAAAGAAAATGGTAGCGATGGTCGGAGTCGAACCGACACGCCCGAAGGCACAGCATTTTGAGTGCTGCGTGTCTACCAATTCCACCACATCGCCACACTGCTGACTATTATATGGCATCCCTCGGTTCTGGCAAGGCATCACTGCCATGAATTTGGTAAGATGCCTTGCCTATGCGCCGAAGTGATTTCCATTTTCGTCTGCCTGCCGAGTTGATTGCCCAGTTTCCCTCTCAAAGGCGCAGCGCTGCCCGTTTGCTTGCTCTCGAAAAGGGAAAGCTACGGGATCTTTCCTTTCGGGATCTCCCCCGGCTTCTGGAACCCGGTGACCTGCTGGTGTTCAATGACACACGGGTCATTCCGGCACGGCTGCTCGGCAGGAAACGGGAGAGCGGAGGCCGGGTGGAGTTGTTGGTGGAGCGTGTACTGGATGCCCATCGCGTGCTGGCACATCTCCGAGCCAGCAAGACACCGAGTGCAGGAACCCGGCTGTGGCTGGAGGAGCAACTGGAAGCAGAGGTAGAGGGTCGCCAGGGGGACCTGTTTTTGATTCGGTTCCATGATTTGCGGCCGGTGAACGAGCTGCTGGAGGCGGTTGGGCGCATTCCTCTGCCGCCCTATATCGAAAGGGAGCCCGAGGCGCTGGACCGAGAGCGTTACCAGACGGTTTACGCCCGCCGGGAGGGGGCAGTGGCTGCACCTACTGCGGGCCTGCATTTCGACCCCCCGCTGCTGGAATGTTTGCAGGAGATGGGGGTGGAGATGGCGTTCGTTACCCTCCATGTGGGGGCAGGGACCTTCCAGCCGGTACGGGTGGAGGACATCCAGGAGCATCGCATGCATGCGGAATATGCCGAAATGGGCCCCGAAGTGTGCGAACAAATTGCCACAGCGAAGGAGAGGGGGAAACGAGTAATCGCGGTGGGGACTACCACGGTCCGTACCTTGGAGAGCGCAGCGGCGGGAGGAGAGCTGCGGCCGTTCCGGGGTGAGACTGATATCTTCATCCGTCCTGGTTACCGTTTTCGCGTAGTGGATGCCCTGATCACCAACTTTCACTTGCCAGAGTCCACCCTGCTGATGCTGGTGAGCGCGTTTGCGGGACACGAGCAGATTATGGCTGCCTACCGGCATGCGGTGGATCAACGCTACCGTTTCTTCAGTTACGGCGATGCCATGTTCATCCTGCCATGAAATTCCAGCTGCTACATACTGATGGCGCTGCGCGGCGGGGCAGGTTGATCTTTCCTCGGGGTAGCGTGGAAACCCCCGCTTTCATGCCAGTGGGCACCTACGGTACGGTAAAGGCGATGACCCCCGAGGAGCTGCGAGCCGATGGCAGTGAGATCATTCTTGGCAACACCTTTCATCTGATGCTGCGTCCGGGTACGGAAGTTATCCGTGCCCATGGCGACCTGCACGACTTCATGCATTGGGATGGTCCAATCCTGACCGATTCGGGGGGATTTCAGGTATTCAGTCTGGGTGACCTGCGCAAGATCAGCGAGGAGGGGGTGGTTTTTAACTCTCCGGTGGATGGTGCGCGGATTTTCCTCGGTCCAGAACAGTCGATGCAGGTACAGCGTGAGTTGGGCTCGGACATCGTCATGATCTTCGATGAATGTACCCCGTGGCCCGCCACTGAGCGGCAGGCCAGGGAGTCGATGGCGCTGTCACTGCGCTGGGCAGAACGCAGCAAGCGGGCCCATGGTGACAATCCGGCAGCCCTGTTTGGTATCGTACAAGGTGGGATGTATTCTCATTTGAGGCGGGAGTCCCTGGAGAGGTTGGTGGCAATCGGCTTCGATGGTTATGCCGTCGGCGGACTGTCAGTGGGGGAGCCGAAAGCGGAGATGCTGGGGGTGCTGGATGCGCTGATGCCGCATATGCCGGCCGACCGACCCCGTTACTTGATGGGGGTGGGCAAACCGGAAGACATCATCGAGGCGGTGCGCCGAGGAGTAGACATGTTTGACTGTGTGTTGCCTACTCGCAACGCCCGCAATGGCCATTTGTTCACCCATCAGGGGACCCTTCGGATCCGTAACAGTAGCTATCGCAGCGATACCCGGCCGGTGGATGAGTCGTGCGGTTGTTATACTTGCCGCAACTACAGCAGGGCCTATCTTCGTCACCTGGACAAGGCCGGTGAGATCCTGGGAGCCCGGCTCAATACCATTCATAACTTGTATTACTATCAATCCCTGATGCGTGCCCTGCGGGAGGCGATCGCCCATGGTGCGCTGGAAACCTTCGTGCAGGACTTTTACCATAGACGCGCGCAGGAGGCCCCGCCTGTGTCATAATGCGGGAATTTCATGAGCCACTAGCAAGAGGAATGTAACCATGAGCTTCTTTATCTCCGATGCATGGGCGGAAGCGGCACCGGCCGCGGCGCAAGGCAGTCCACTGGCCAGTCTTCTGCCTCTCATTATTCTGTTTGCCGTTTTCTATTTCATGCTGATTCGTCCGCAGATGAAGCGGGCCAAGGAGCATCGCAAGTTGATTTCGGAGCTGGCCAAAGGGGACGAGGTGGTCACCAATGGTGGGCTGGCGGGAAGAATTACCAAGGTGGGTGATAGTTTTGTCACCATGGAGATCGCCGACGGGGTCGAAGTGAAGATGCAGAAAGAGGCGGTTACTGCGGTGTTGCCGAAAGGCACGCTCAAAGAAGCGTAGTAAAGAATCTACCATGATCAATCAGTACCCGCTCTGGAAATACCTGCTGATTGCGGTGATCGTAATCACCGGGGTGATCTATGCTTTGCCGAATCTCTATGGAGAGGACCCTGCTGTTCAGATCTCCCCGGCGCGAAGTGAACAGATGGATGAGACGGTGCAGCACCGGGTGGGGAAGGTGCTGGAGCAGAATGGTATTGCACCGCTGCGAACCGAGTATACGGGGCAGCGTATGCTACTGCGTTTTTCTGACACTGAAATCCAGCTCAAGGCCTACGATTTGATTCGTGATGCGCTGGGCAATCGGTACACCGTGGCCCTTAATTTGGCCCCCGCCACCCCTGCTTGGTTGCAATCGCTGAATGCCAAGCCCATGTATCTGGGGTTGGATTTGCGAGGTGGTGTTCATTTCCTCATGGAAGTAGACATGGGGGTGGCACTCAATCAGGCGCTGGAACGGTACGTGGGGGATTTCCGCAGCAGCCTGCGTGAAGCGAAGCTGCGTTATCTGACTATTGCACGGGAAGGTGAAAGGGTCGAGATCAAATTTCGTGATTCCGGTCAACGGGATTCCGCCTTGGCCCTGCTGAGGGAGAGCGGGAACTATGATGATCTTGATTTTGAGGAGGTGGATGAAGGGGGGGCGTACTACCTGCGTGCCTCGTTGAAGGAGGCGGCGCAGCGGGAGATCCGGCGTTTTGCTCTCCAGCAGAACATCACCACGCTACGCAACCGCGTCAATGAGCTTGGAGTTGCGGAACCAGTCATTCAGCAACAGGGGCAGGAGCGGATTGTGGTCCAGTTGCCGGGGGTTCAGGATACTGCCCGGGCCAAGGAGATCCTGGGGGCTACGGCAACACTGGAATTCCGACTGGTGGATGAGCGAGGAGATGTGCAGGCAGCTGTGGCAGGTCGGGTACCTCCCGGTTCACGCCTTTACTATGACCGGGACGGGCGTCCCATCCTCCTGAAGCGACAGGTTATCATCACCGGTGACTACATTACTGATGCCTCGTCTGGCATAGAACAGCAGACTGGTTCTCCGGCGGTATTCATCACCCTCGACGGCAAAGGGGCGCGCATGATGAGCAATGCCACCCGGGACAATGTGGGCAAGTCCATGGCGGTGGTGTTTATCGAGATCAAAAGTGAGACCCGCATGGTGGACGGCAAGCCTGTAAAGACCAAGAAAAAGGTGGAAGAGGTAATAAACGTTGCCGTAATCCGTGATCAGCTGGGTAAACGGTTCCAGATCTCCGGGTTGGATAGCACCCGGGAGGCGCGTGATCTGGCACTCTTATTACGGGCTGGTGCACTGGCAGCACCCATCGAGATCGTCGAGGAGCGGACCATCGGCCCGAGTCTCGGACAGGACAACATCGACAAGGGGGTTCGCTCGGTGGTGATCGGGTTCGTACTAGTGCTGGCGTTCATGGCCTTTTGGTACCGCGGTTTCGGGTTGATGGCCAATCTGGCCCTGACGCTTAATCTGGTGCTGATCGTGGCAGTGCTCTCCATGTTGCAGGCCACTCTCACTTTACCCGGTATTGCCGGTATCGTGCTCACCGTGGGTATGGCGGTGGACGCCAATGTGCTCATCTTTGAGCGGATCCGTGAAGAGCTGCGAAATGGAAACAGCCCCCGGTCAAGTATCGATGCCGGTTACGGGAAAGCGTTCTCTACCATCGCCGATGCCAATATCACTACCCTGCTGGCGGCGCTGGTGCTGTTCGGTTTTGGTACCGGCCCCATTAAAGGGTTCGCCGTAACTCTCTCTATCGGTATCATCACTTCCATGTTCACAGCCATCATGGTGACCCGGGCGGTAGCGAATCTGGTCTATGGTCGGCAGCGCCGGCTCAGCAAACTGTCCATTTGAGGAGGGGCGATGCAACTATTCAAGAAAACCACGGAGATCGATTTTCTTGCTGCTCGCAAGGTTGCTGTAGCGATATCCCTGGTGCTGATTCTGGTTGCCTTGGCTTCACTGTTTACGCGGGGACTTAATTTCGGGATCGATTTTACCGGTGGCACCTTGATTGAGGTGGGTTATCCTCAGTCAGTGGATCTAGTGGAGGTACGCAAAACGTTGGCCGCCGAAGGATTTGATGATGCTATCGTGCAGCATTTTGGTACCTCTCGGGAGGTGCTGGTCCGTGTGCCACCGAGGGAAGGAGTCAATAGTGCGGAGCTAAGCACCCAGATCCTCAATGCCTTGCGGCAGCAGCCCGGTGCAGGGGAGATCAAGATGCGCCGGGTGGAATTTGTTGGTCCCCAAGTGGGTGAGGAACTTACCAACGATGGTGGTCTGGCGATGCTGTATGCCCTTATCGGGATTCTTGTTTACGTAGCATTGCGGTTTGAATACCGCTTCGCCGTGGGTTCGGTGGCTGCCCTGATCCATGACGTAATCATCACGCTGGGGGTGTTCTCGCTGCTGCAACTCAACTTTGATCTCACTGTGCTGGCAGCAATTCTGGCCATTATTGGTTATTCTCTCAATGACACTATCGTAGTGTTTGACCGCATTCGGGAAAATTTCATCAAACTGCGTACAGGTACTCCGCTGGAGGTGATGAATATCTCCATCAACCAGACTCTGGCACGGACCTTGATGACCTCTTTCACGACCCTGTTGGTGGTGGCGGCGCTGTTTCTGTTTGGTGGTGAACTGATTCACGGGTTCGCGACAGCGCTGCTGATCGGTATCATCGTAGGTACCTACTCCTCCATTTATGTGGCGAGCTCCGCAGCGCTGGCGCTAGGGGTTAGCAAAGCCGATCTCATGCCGGTAGAGAAGGAAGGGGTGGAACAGGATGAGTTACCGTGAAACTTTTTAAGAAATTGATGGATGCACTGAAAAAGGGCGCCGTTGGCGCCCTTTCTTGTCATGGTAACAATTTACATATTACATACGTCAGAATCCGTAGACCAATGATAGACTGGTGATGGTATCGGTCTCCTCCTTGTCCCCAATGGGCTCGCTGTTGTACTTGATCTTGAATGCGGCCTCCATGGCTACGCTGGAGACGAGATTGGTGCGAATGGCGGTGACAGAGTCTACGGAAACGTTGTTTTCACCACCCATGACCAGGATGCCCTGGCGAAAGCGGGCGGTTTCATTGAAATGATGGATATAATCTAGTGCAGCCCTGCCTACGTTCTCCGATTCGGTATCGCCGTTGTCGTACTTGTTTCGCCGGATACCCGCTCCAATTTCCAGATCGAGGGTGTCAGCCGTGGTGTCTATTACCCGATAGCCATAACCGACAGCGGCCGAAAGCTGCTGATCGAAACCGCTGAATTTATCGAATTCGGCACGCAGGGCGGTGAATAGATAGGAACGCTGATCCATCTTGTAATCTATCTTGTAACCTGCCAGATACCGCTCCGTGGTCTTGGTACCATTGTTTTCTGCCATCGTGGCGGAGGCATCGAAACGATGCCGCCATTTCTCGCGGTTGAGCCTGGCGGTGGTGTCGATGCTCAGGTTGCTGGTGTCGGAGTTCCCGGAGGTGACCACAGCGCCCAGGCTAATGGAGCCGGACCAGCCTAGATTTTCGGGCGCGGCCATGGCGTCAGCGGAGCGGGTATAGCGTTTTTTTAGCTCATCGGCGGCTATTATCCCTGGCAGAATCAACAGGCCGGTTAACAACAGTATTCCGTGTTTCATACAGTCAATCCTTTGTGTTGGTTGGGTTTCCCTGAATGCTTGGCCGATAAGGCCAAGCGGTTCCAGTTTAGAGAGGACGGCGGCAGGGTGCAACCAGCTATTCACGTTTTGCGAGGGTTTCCGCGACCTCTCGAACCAAGCCCGGCCCTTCGTAGATGAGCCCGCTGTAGATTTGAACCAGACTGGCCCCGGCGGCGATTTTTTCCTGTGCATCCTCTCCACTCATGATACCACCGACCCCGATGATAGGCAGGTTTCCCCCCAAGGCCAGATTGAGTTGCTCGATGATCCGGGTAGAACGTTGCCGCAATGGGGCGCCGCTCAGCCCCCCCTTTTCCTTTCCGGACGGTAGCTGCTCAACTGATTGGTGTTCGATGGTGGTATTGGTGGCGATGACCCCGTCGATCTGGTATTCCAGCAAGACCCTGGCGATGGTATCCACCTCGTCAGGCTCGAGATCGGGTGCGACCTTTATTGCCAACGGTACGTAGCGTCCGTATCTTTCTTCCAACCGGAGCTGCTCATTTTTCAACGGTTCGATCAATCCACTGAGGCTCTCCCCTTTTTGCAAATTTCTCAGTCCCGGCGTGTTGGGAGAGGAGATATTCAGGGCGATGTACCCTGCGTAGGGGTATACCTTACGCATGCAGCAGAGATAATCATCCACCGCTTTTTCTACCGGAGTGTTGAAGTTTTTCCCGATGTTGATTCCCAAGACTCCTCGAAAGTCGGATTGCTCTACCTGGTCCACCAGATAGTCCACTCCCTTGTTGTTGAATCCCATGCGATTGATAATGGCCCGAGCCTGAGGGATCCGGAACAGGCGTGGTTTGGGGTTTCCCGTCTGTGGGCGCGGGGTGACAGTCCCGACCTCAATGAAGCCGAAACCGAGTGCCGCCAAGGCGTCGATATACTCTCCATTCTTGTCCAGCCCAGCGGCAAGGCCAACGCGATTTGGGAAGTTCAGCCCCATGACCTTGCACGGTGAGGTGACGGGTGCCGGGAAAACAGATTTGTCCAGCCCCAGTCGATGGATGAGCCTTAGCATGGTGAGTGTGATATGGTGGGCCGACTCAGGGTTGAGGCTAAACAGCAGCGGGCGGACGAAGGGATAAAGTTCCATGGAGGCTGGTTCGATATAGAGAAAATTCGGTCGCGGGGATGATACAGAGAGGCCATGGTGCGGCGCAACCTTGTTCCCGGAATTTCAGATAAAACGAAAGAGGGAAGTAAAGTGATTATCGGAAAACCGGCAGATATTTGTCCGTCTGAGATTACCGACCCGGAGATTTATCGGCAACGGCGGCGCTTCATCCGTAACGCTTCGGGGGTATTGTTGGCCAGCATGGCAGGCATGTTGCCGGACCCGGCGCGTGCCGGTTACGGGGGAAAACCCATTGAAGGGGTTCGGCCAGGACCGTTCTCTACCAGTACGGAATCTTTGACGCCGTACAAGGATATTATCAGCTACAACAACTTTTACGAATTCGGGACTGACAAGGAGTCGCCGGCTCGATTGGCTGGGGTTCTGAAAATCCGTCCCTGGTCGGTGGTTGTCGAGGGAGAGGTGGCCAAGCCAGGCCGCTATCATCTGGAAGATCTGCTCAAAGGGCAACCGATGGAGGAACGGATCTACCGGATGCGTTGTGTGGAAGGGTGGTCGATGGTGATTCCCTGGGTGGGGTTTCCCTTGGCCAATTTGATCAAGCGATTCGAGCCCTCCGGTAATGCTAGGTATGTGGAGTTTCAAAGCCTTTATGATCCGAAGCAGATGCCGGGCCAGCGGCGTGATGTGCTGAAATGGCCCTATGTAGAAGGGTTGCGTATGGATGAGGCGATGCACCCTCTGACCATCCTTGCTGTGGGTCTCTATGGGGAGATCCTCCCCAACCAGAACGGGGCGCCCCTTCGTCTGGTGGTGCCTTGGAAGTATGGGTTCAAGGGAATTAAATCCATCGTCAAGATTCGATTTCTGGAGCAGGAGCCCCTCAACAGCTGGAGGCGAGCCGCTCCGCATGAATATGGTTTTTATGCCAACGTCAATCCACATGTTTCCCATCCTCGCTGGAGCCAACGGCGGGAAAGGCGTATCGGGGAGCTGCGTAAGCGTAAGACAATGATGTTCAACGGCTATGGTGAGCAGGTGGCACATCTGTACCAGGGGATGGATTTGAAGAAGCATTTCTGATGCAAACGGCAGAGCGTCATTTCAAGCTGCTGTTGTTCGCAGGTTGTCTAAGCCCTGCCGTGGTTTTGGGTGGGCAATGGTGGCAGGGGTTGCTGGGAGCCAATCCTGTCGAAGCCATCACGCGGGAAAGCGGTATTTGGGCCCTACGGTTCCTGCTGATTACTTTGGCTGTTACACCGTTGCGGCGAATCAGCGGTTGGCATGGCGTGGTGCGTTATCGGCGAATGCTTGGCCTTTTCGCTTTTTTCTATGCCTCTTTGCACCTGCTGATCTATTTGTGGTTGGAACAGTCCTTTTTCTGGGGAGAGATCCTGCTGGATATCCAGGAGCGGCCTTTCATTACCGTCGGGTTTGTTACCTTCCTGATTTTGTTGTTACTGACGATTACCTCTCCAAAGGCCG
>Ga0256914_1000412_pt1 | contig 42241 bp, 42 predicted proteins | sample HulkmetaG_FD_191571 | JGI IMG/M metagenome (GOLD analysis project Ga0256914, IMG submission 191571) | Hydrothermal chimney microbial communities from Main Endeavour vent field at the Juan de Fuca Ridge, Pacific Ocean - Hulk | ecosystem: Environmental > Aquatic > Marine > Hydrothermal vents ... | reverse complement strand
GATAAGATATCTAAGCATGATAGTGTGAGGTAAGCTTAACTTACTCTTTAACAAGCATTGAAACATGCTTCTTAATAGTTATTTACGTGCATATGAACAAAGCGTTATTATATACCACAGCTATTATCTATACATTGGGAAGGAAGGTAATGAGTGCTTTACTCTCCAAACGAACTCTAAAGCAATACTACAGTGCCTTACTGATCTTAATGCTCTCAGCTTTAATGCTACCTCTGAACACGTGCATATCCTATAGCGGTTACCAAGGAGCTATTAACGACGTAAACAGCGCGGCAGAGCCACAACAGATAAGCAACGCACATAACATTGCTTCCCCGAGCACCGTGCCCCTATACGTGGTTGGCACGCTAAACAACCTTAACGAATTACAGGGAACAATTAACCTGGGCGGAGGTAGGGTCATCCACATAGGTATTAGTATGCTGAAGACCCTCCACACGCTGCCCTCAAGGCTTGGCGTAATAGTCATCGCACGCCTGCTGAGTCCGTTGGAGGAGAAAGTCCTCGAGAGATGCTTCCTTAGGGGATTCGTAGTCGTATCCTTGGGTAGGGCGGTTCATAACCAGGTAAATAACGTACTATCACGCATAGCAACCGTAGTAACTAACGTTAATGGAACCGAGTTATACATCTACAAGTTAGTCGGGAAGCACGCGATTAACGGCCACTACCCCGTACTAGTAGCGGGATACGCAGGCAAGGATCTCACAGGAGAGCTGCTAAAGGATGCCATTATTGCGCTGAGTATGAATACGAATGACTGGAGGATAGTAGCTTTTGTTAATTGGAGTTCGGAAGCTCTATGGAAGCCGTACGGCAAGTTAAACGTAATGCACGTAATTTACAGGTACCCGCAGGATCCGTGGCGTAATATGGACTTATATGCCGTGAAGTGCGTTACCCAGATAGTGTCCGGCAATAAGCTGGGCTGGGAAGATAATGGTTACACATGGTTCAACGACTTCATAAAGTCCAAGTACATGCTTAGGTATTACACTAGCATATACGGGCTAGTCGATTATGACCCCTCATCAAGTAGCGGGGGAGGAAGCATAGAGGTCTCGCTATCATTCCCGCCAGCCTTAGCGCTGACCTGGAGTTACAGTGGGAACTATATATTAAGTATAGACGACGATAGCGACCTAGACACTAGCGTAGCAGGATGGGTTCATGATATAGGTACATGGTATTCCCTAGGCGTTTCGAACACAATCAAAATAGCTCCGGGATTTGAGTATACGGTATCACCCGTTAAGCCGGGAACGCAGAGATGGGTAATCAGCGGTGGCTGGGTTGGTGCGGGTCTAAATCCGGGTGCTCCCCTCGGGCACTTCACGGGAACGGTGGTCATTATTGTTAAGTTTACCTGACGCTACCCAAGAAGGTTGGGTTGAATCGGGTTCCGCTTCGATTCAAAAGCCCTCTCTACTTTCTCATACCCTTACACAGCCAGCTCCACGCCACTAGCCTTGCTTATCCGTAGTAGTTCAGCTAGCCCGAACCCGAGTATGATCCACCCTAGTGCGAATAGCGCTGTCGCCACGGTGAATGGGTACTTGAAGTACGGCGCGTACGCCGTCACTACGTACCCTAGGCCCATGGACGTCGATATCCATAGGGACTGTATTGTTGGGGTGGCCACCGACTTAAGGTCCTCCGCGTTCTTCATGCTTATGATCACTAGGTATATAGCTGATGAGGCCGCTATGATTCCGCCAAGCGTCAGGGCTAGGTAGAACCCCCTGTAGTTCCCTGACGCGAACCCTAAGCCTACGGTTATCAGGCCTAATGCGAGCATCGCGGACACGGCCTTGAGCGCTTCTGACTTCAGGTTCATGGTTCACACCCCCTCAGAACCCGGTTTCCTTTTCTACCCATTCACCGAGCCCCCAAGGCATGCCAGCCTTATGGAGCGCCGTTATCAGCACTACGTACGTTATGAACGCCACCACGATGCCGTTGATTACTGGTGCGCCTAGACCTATCGTGGATGTGTACCATGCCACCGCACCGCCTAGGGCGACGGCGACAATCCCAGGTACGTTTATGGCGTAGTACTTCGTTCCCGGCCCAAACCTGTAACGTTCTCTCGGGTTCTTAAGTCCCAGCACGAAGGGCCTGAAGATGTAGAAGTCAGCTATTATCACCGCGCCGACCGGCGGTATGAAGTACCCCAGCATCATCGCGAAGTTTATGAAGGGCTGCAGACTCATGCCCCACAGCCCGGCCCAGACGCCGGCGATTAACGTGCCTATCACGCCGAGTATGACTACCCAAGCCCTCTTGTTTAACCTCCCGGTAGTATTTATCCATGCCAGGGCAGCGCTCCACAAGTTATTGTCGTTGGTTGTCCACTGCCCAAGTATGGCTAGGAGTAGGGCACCTAACCCTAACCCTATCTGCGCTATCGCAACTATCACGTTCGGCGAGCCAGTCAATAACGTCATCACGCCACCAGCGAAGAGTAGGGCAGTCATGAAGAATATCACGTGCGTTGCCCACGCCACAGAACCTGACCAAGGCTTCCTCCCGTACCTGGCGACGTCGGAAGTTATCACGGATCCCGCGGCGTACACTCCCACCACGTAGGTTATGCCCGCACCTAGGGGCGCTATAACCTCTGGTCTAGCAGCCCATATCTTGCTGAAGCCCCCTGCCAGGTCAACCGACGCGAAGAACCCTATCACTACTAACGTGTACCAGAACGGGACGGTGATGTAGCTAAGTATGGCCATGGCTTTGAAGCCGTAGTACGCGGTTATCATCATTAGTAAGCCGCCCCAGATCGAGGCGGCAGCTATGGAGGTTAATGGGTGGTTGGGGTAGATCACGTTCACTGTGAGGCCAAAGAGCCAGGTTTCAACAGCGAACCACACCACGAGCGGTATTGCCGACACTATCACGTTGCCTGCAAGTGACCCTAAGCGTCCCAGCGGGTACCTCAGTATCATGTACGTGTTGGCACGTGTGGAGCCACCCACGTACGCTATTAACCCACCGAATATCGCTAGTATGACGTTACCCAGTATCGCCACCTCAAGCATGGTCGCGGCATCATACATCTTCGCCAGTGCGGAGCCAGCGAATATCGCCGCGACCACGGCTAGGACACCCATGTAGATCATGAAGATGTTTAACGTTGACTTAGTATGCTCCTCAGGCACAGTTAGGGTTGCGAAGTCCCCGTACACGTCCTTCTTCCCTGCCTCACCCACGGCTATCACCTTGAGTGATGGTGATTTAGTTTAGACTCTTTAAACATTATTAAACAAAAGTATTGTAAAAATTTGGTGCTTTTTAAGGATTATTTGAGCATATAAGCTGTAATTTAACATATTTATTTACAATATTTGGCGTATCCCGTAAACATTTTTTATTTAAAGAGAATAAACTTTTTAAATCAGACCCTCTAACGTAGAACCGAAACCCTGCTCGGAGGTGGGTCAGGACGGGGGCGTTTAAGCTAAGCAAGCAGGATATTGAGGACCTAGCTGTTGGGGCAACGGTTCTCGGGACGGGCGGGGGCGGCGACCCCTACATAGGTAAGTTGATGGCTATTCAAGCCGTGGAGAGGTACGGGCCTGTAGAGGTGGTTGACCCGGAGGACGTTGATAATGACGCCTTCGTGGTTTCGGTTGCAGGGATGGGCGCGCCTGTCGTGATGATTGAGAAGTTACCTAGCGGTAGGGAAGCTGGTGAGGCGCTTCTCAGCCTTGAAAAGTACTTCGGGAGGAGAGCCGACTACTTAATAAGCATTGAGGCTGGCGGGATGAATTCAACGATACCGATCGCTACTGCGGCAAGGTTCAAGCGACCATTAATAGACGGTGACGGTATGGGTAGGGCCTTCCCCGAACTGCAGATGGTCACCTTTCACCTAGTCGGTGTTAAGGCAACCCCCATGTCAATGGCTGACGAGAAAGGGAACTCAGTCATTCTCGACACGGTCGACAACTTCTGGGCAGAGAGGATAGCGAGGGCAATAACCGTTAAGTTCGGGGGAGTCGCGTGGATAGCGATATACCCGATGAACGGCAGGCAGTTCAAGGCAGGCGCAGTAAGGCACTCACTCAGCAAGGAGATAAGCATAGGTCGAGCCCTCCGGGAGGCGAAGGCCCGCGGCGCGAACCCCCTAGACGCGCTGCTGGACGCGACAGGAGGCTTCCTTCTGTTCAAGGGTAAGATAGTGGACGTGCTTCGAAGAGCTACGGGAGGATTTGCTAGGGGTGAGGCAAGGCTGGAGGGGCTCGAGGAATTCAAGGGCTCGGAGCTAGCTATAAGGTTCCAGAACGAGAACTTAGTTGCCATACGTGACGGCACCGTCATAGCGTCGGTGCCAGACCTCATAACGGTCGTCGAGAAGGACTCGGCTAAGCCAATAACCACTGAGAGGCTGAAGTACGGTCTACGGGTAGCGGTCATAGGGATACCCTGCGACCCGAAGTGGAGGACGCCTGAGGCGCTCAAGGTGGTCGGTCCAAGGTACTTCGGCTACGATATTGATTACGTACCCATAGAGGAGGCGGTTAAGAGGTTGGGGGCGTGATTCGTGATGCGCGTAAGGGTAGGCATAGATGTGGGGAGCACCCACACGGACTCAGTAGCTGTGGATGAGAAGGGCAACGTGCTCGCCGCAGTAAAGGCCAGGACAACACCAGACGTAACCATGGGTATTATCGAGAGCCTTAGGAAGCTACTTAATACGAGGGCATTCACGGTCGACGACGTTGTTGCCGTAATGTTCGGGACGACCCACGTGCTGAACGCGATAATCCAGAGGAGGGGGTTAGGTAAGGTCGGCGTCATAAGGATAGGGGCCCCAGCAACCACAGCCATAGACCCCATGCTTGACTGGCCGGCAGACCTCCGCGACGCCGTAGGCAACCTCAAGGTCATCGTCAGCGGAGGACATGAGTACACAGGTGAGGAGATAGCCCCCCTCGACGAGGACGGCGTTAGGCGAGCGGCCAAAGCCTTCGCTGAGGCGGGGGTTGATGCGGTAGCGATAACGGGGGTCTTCTCCATAGTTAACCCGGACCATGAAGTACGCGCTGGCAGGATAGTCGCTGATGAATTACCTAACGTGCCTATAGTATTATCGCACGAGATCGGCAGCATGGGCCTGCTGGAGAGGGAGAACGCGTCCATACTTAACGCGGCAACCATAGGCGTTATGAGGAGGACCATAGAGTCCCTGAGGAAGAGCCTAGCCTCCCTAGGAATAGAGGGTGTCCCCATGTACTTCGCGCAGAACGACGGAACCACCGCGAAGTCAGAATTCATCGAGAAGTACCCGGTATTCACGGTCGTTGCCCCAATATCCAACAGCATAAGGGGGGCGTACGTCCTCACCGGAATACCTGACGCGATAGTCGTCGACACCGGAGGAACGACGAGCAATATAGGCGTGCTAACGAAGGGCTACCCGAGGGAGGCTTTAGAAATCGAGATAGGGGGAGTCAGAACGAACATAAGGTCGCCTGATGTCGTCGCCGTCGGCGTTGCGGGAGGCTCCATAGTTAAGGTGGGGCCCGACGGCACCGTTAGGGTCGGCCCGGTAAGCGTAGGTTACGAACTCATTGAGAAGGGCATCGCGTGGGGCGGTGACGTGCTCACGGCCACCGACGTAGCCCTAGCTAAGGGCGTAATGAAGATAGATGACCCGCGCTGCGACCCTGAAAGACCCGCTAAGTCAGTTCCTAAGGAGGTGATTGAAGCCGCATACGACTACATGGTCAGAACAATTGAGGAAGCCATAGATAAAGTGAAGACCTCGGCCGAGCCGGTAACGGTGATCCTAGTGGGTGGCGGGTCACTCATGTGGCCAAGAAAACTTAAGGGAGCGAAGGAAGTCATACGGCCCGAGCACGCGCAGTCAGCCAACGCGTTGGGAGCCGCCACAGCCCTAGTGGGGTCGGTAGTGGAGAAGGCGTTCTCCTACGACCACGTGACTAGGGAGGAAGCCATAAGGATAACGTCGGAGGAAGCCAAGCAGAAAGCCGTTGAGGCGGGAGCGGACCCGGCCAGCATCGAAGTAGCTGAGGTCGAGGAGATAGCGCTACCCTACTTGCCGGGCAACGCGGTGAAGGTCAGGGTAAAGGCCATAGGGAAGCTGAAGCTTTAAGGACACTCCCTAAGAAGCCTCTCAGCAATCACTCTAACGTCCTCATACATTCGTGATTTCCTCAAAGCGTCAACGCTCCCCACAGCCCTATCCACGTCCTCATCAAAGCGAACCTTACCAAGGAACTTCACGTGGAATTCACCGGCTAAGTCAGCGATGGCCCTTGAGTCGTCACGAGCCATGTTCTCGACAAGGCGGATCAACCCACCCTTAACAACCTCCGTAAGTAGCTTCAGTAACCTCCTCACGGAAGCCACGGTTAGTGGGCTAGGTGTCGCAACAACCAACGGCTCATGCTTGGGGAAGTAGCTCAGCACGTCCAGAACCTCATCACCTATCCCCGGAGGAGTGTCGATCACCAGGAAGTCGAGGTCACCCCAGATAGTTACGGCTAGAACCTCCCTAACGACGTTATCGATTTCCCAACCCCTCAGCGGCAAGGGGTTCTCGCCAGAGTAGTACGCGACGCTCATGAACTTAACCCCACCAACGAGCGGGGGCACCACGCCCCTATCCTCCTCCGGGAACTTACTTAAGTCAGCGCCAAGCACCACGTGCGCCGTCGGGTTAGTCACGTCCAGATCCAGTAAACCCACTCTCGCCCCACGATCACTCAGCGCCAGGGCAAGCATACATGACAGGAGGGTCTTACCCACCCCTCCCTTAGAACTCATGACCGGCACGACCCTAGCTACGCCTGCGAGCCTCCTCTCAATCACCGCTAACCTAGGGTCGCCCCGAGCAACACTCACCCCCAACTCACCTCCTCGACCCACACCCCCCTACCCTTAACTACCTCGAAGTCCCTCGACCCACACTTAGGGCACTTAAGGTAGGAGTGAACGACCTCAGGAACGAAGTGTATGGCTTCACGCACATCCTCACCTAACGTGGCGTCCTTAAGCAACCATTCATGCCCGCACCTCCTACACTTAAGCACGCAGTCCTCCCGCTTGAGGATGACCTCGCATTCAATGCCCTCGGACTTCATTATCTCCTTCAACGCGAACTCAAGTATGCCCTCATCCACAGCTTGAAGCTCACCTAACCTAATCGTTACGCGCACCCTCCTAGCGGAGGGCACCGTCTTGAAAACGTAGTCAGCTATGGCCTCCGCAAGCGCCCACTCATGAACCACTCGAGCAACACCCGAGTACTTAGCACCCCGCGTGTTTTAAAACTAAATTAAACAAGGCTTAATGAGCGAGTGTCTCTTTTAATAACCTCCATAGGGTAAAGCTATTATGGTAGAATCTAAATGGGTAACGCATCAACGATTGGTGTGACCCTCGCGATCCTCGTAGCGGTGGTTACCGGGGTAACGTTATTCACGTATATCCACGGAACAGTAGCTAGGCCGGGCGCGTCCGCCGTAGCGCCAGCCTCCACGCACGTAGAGAAGATCAAGGTATTAAGCTCAGGCGGGCTGGCCTTCTACGTCGCGAACGACGGCGACACCACCTTAACCGTGGATGAGGTAATGTTCATTGAGCCAGGAACGGGGAAGGCCCTCCTCAGCCAGAAGGTAAAGCCTGTTAAGATACCGCCCGCAGGCGTAGGCGAGGTCGTCGTACCCGCGATATACTTAATCAGGGTTGCGCAGGTGGGGGAGAACGCTGTGGTGAGGCTCTACGGGAGTAGCGCTGTGGGAACGCAGGTTATGTCAGTCACGCCAGTCATAGTTGACTCCAAAACCATTAGGAAGGCTGTGGTAGCGGGTGCTAAGGCCCCCAAGCTAGCGTTCCTAGCAAACACCTCGTCAACGGTGCCCGGCCAAACGCATTGGGTGGTCTTCGACTACGTAACGGGGGAGTACTGGCTATACAGCAACTACAGCGTAACGAACCCGCCGCAGCTGGTTGAGCACGGGTACGCACCAATACTTCACGGGGTTAGCGCCTACACCATAACCACTGGGTGGGTTCCATTCGCGAACCGCCCCGTAGACTCGCCGATCGTCATAGTCGTTAACCCGACATACGCTGAACGCGATTGGGACTTCAACTGGACAGCTGCGGGCAGTACGACTGTATTTCATTTAGAGAAGTCCAACGGTGACGTAGTCGTAGACTTCCTGATCTTCTGGGAGGATCTCTATAATCCCGCAGCCCCCAGAAGCCTTGATGACTGGAAGGACCACGTGGTTAGGGTAACTCAATTCGCTAACGGCACTTTCAGAATAGCTGTGTACCTAGCTAAAGGAGGGTACTCACATAAGTTCTACATTGGGGTTAAGGAACCCTACTCAGACATAACAGCAAACACTCCGCTCTACACGAAACCATTTAACGCAAGGTGGTATCAGACCGACGCGTTAGGTAGGTACGTAGTGTACGACAGTAAAGTCTGGCTAGTTCACGTAGGGTGAGTCCAGCGTCAGAAATCCTCACACCCACCGCAGATGATGAGGGAATTGACCTTGACGAGCGGTGAGGATGTTCTTAGAGTTAATTAACCTGATTATCTTTCTGTCGTGGAGCCTGCCTTGACGTAATGTATGTTGTGTGACTCGTGAGTCGCGCTGTAATTAATATTCAATATAGGTTAAAATTCTTTAAACCTATCCGCAATATTTTCCTTGGTGATTAACTTGCCCGCAGGACTGGATTTCGAGTTAGCCATAGCCGCGCGAAAGCTCATTGAGGACGTAATGAAGGTTAAGCCCGGCGAGGAGGTCGTGATAACGGCCGACACGGCCAGCGACTGGCGCGTGGTTGAGGCAACCGCTAAGGCCGCGGAGGCAGCCGGGGCTAAGGCGCTGGTTGCGTGGCACGCGACCGCCCCCGGCGTCGGGAAGGCGGTCGAGCCCTACGTCCCCGTTAAGGCGTTGACTGAGTTGCTGAAGGTGTCGGACGTTTGGATCGAGTTCAACAAGGCATGGCTACTATACTCCACCCCGTACGAGGAAGCCATGAAGGCCGGTAAGACCAGGTACATATGCTTAGTGGGTATGGACGCAGACATGATGGTTAGGAACATAGGGCGTGTTGACGTACCCACGCTCTACGAGTTCCAGAAGAGGCTAGCTAAGGTAACTAGGTCATGCAGGAAGATGAGGGCAACCTCACCAGCCGGCATGGACGTAACTTTCGAGAATGATCCGTCACGCCCCGTCCTAACGGAGGGCGAGGTAAGCGGTCCGGGTGAGTACATGCTCTTCGGTCAAGTCGACTGGGCCCCCATAGAGGACAGCATCAACGGCGTCATAGTGTTCGACGGATCCGTGTGGCCACCCGCGGAACTCGGCCTCCTAAGAGAGCCGATAAAGCTACACGTTAAGGAAGGCAAGGTAGTTAAGGTCGAAGGAGGTTCTGAAGCAAGGGTCTTCGAAGCTTGGCTGAAGTCCTTCAACGACGAGAGGATGCTTAGGGTAGCCCACCTCTCCTACGGGTGCAACCCCGGCGCCAAACTAACCGGGAACATCCTCGAGGACGAGAGGGTCTGGGGCGCCATCGAATGGGGTCTCGGGGCTCAATCATCAACGTTCCAAGGCTCACTCGGCCCGGCGCCCTCACACACGGACGGAATATGCCTTAACCCAACACTGGAGTGCCTCGACGACGGAACTAAGATAATAGAGAACGGCGAGTACGTGCATCCAGAACTCAAGGACCTCGCCCAGAAGCTAAGGATCAGGTAAGGGGCAACTTAAACACTCAATCAACACAACTAAGGGTTTTATCCTCACAACCAATACCCTTTGAGGCGGGTTCTATGAGTGGAGTTAACGCCACAGTTAAGCGGGAAGGGAATAACGTGCTCATTATCATAACCATCAACAGAGGAGGTAAGGACTGGGAGGGCCTGAATGAGTTACTGGACGCCTGCTTAGTTGCTATGGGGTCAGCGACGGTCTCCTGGCTTGATGAGGTAAGCGATGGGTGGGGAGGGATCCTGTTCCCAAACCAGTACGTGGTCAGGAACGACGTCGTTGGTGAGGGAGCAGTCAGCGTTAGTGGAGGTCACTTAACGTGTACCGTGCGTCTAAGGTGTGACGTGCTCGGTTCCGACGCGTGTGGTGAGGAGCGAGTTAATGCACTGATTGACACGTTGAGCCACGCCCTGCAGGATGTGGTGGAGGGGCGCTTAGCGAGCCACGTCGTGAATTACGGGAAGAAGTTAGTGAATGTCGGGGAGGACGTTGAGGTGACGTTGCGTGGTGGAGGGATAGTTAGGGGTGAGGTGGTAGGGTATGGTGTTAGGGGCGAGTTGATCGTGGCGACGCGGACGGGCCTAGCGAAGGTTAAGCCCTCTAAGGTGGCTAGGGCCGAAAGACTCTGGCCTTAGGAGGGCCTGAGCGTGTTAACTATTCTCCTTAACTCACTCAGAGGGTCCTCAGAGTAATCGACGCGCACGTCAAGAACCCTATCGTACTCCGGGCCCCAAGCAGTCTCCCCAACCACGAGTATGGCCGCGCTTCTCTCACCACGTGCATCTCCACCAGCCTCCGCAGCCGCCTCAAGCGCCGATAGGATAGCCTCGACAATGTCGCCGGAAGCATGCATCTCCCTAAGCAGAGTGAAGGCGGCTGCCTCAATAACTCCCTCATTCCTGAGCAGGTTTCCCGCAACAACATACGCAAAACCCTCTCCAGTACCTTTCGCGCACTTCCTCTTTAAGGGGGCTTCATCGCCCGTGAAGCACGCTACCCTACCAGTGAAGTCAACTACGGCTACTTGCCTCCTACCGGGTTCGGGATCTGTGCTCAGCGCTTGGTTCAGAGCTTCCTCCGCGCTTAGTCCTCCTGCCTCAATCAGGCGTAATATCTTAGGGCCTAAAGATGGGTTCGTGTACGCCTGCGTCGCAACGCATGCGACCCCATGCTTGCACCACGGCACCCGCGAACCGACGGCTATGGAACCCGAAGCGACCCCTACACCAGCTTTCCCTGCTGTCTTATCGAGTATGAGTACGCTGTAGGTCAGTCTAACCCCCTAGTAATGTATGTGTGGGGCCCCTTACTTACCTTACTGATGGGCTGGGCGTGGGCGCTTGTTCCGTGCATAATTTAGAGCCGTGCATAATTTAGAGGTTCGTAAACTACGTAATTTAAACTGGTTACGAAACTTATTTAATAATAGCATCACCGTAACCATTGTGGTAAGTTATGGACAGGGCTAAAATTATTGCGGGAGCGGTGGCGGCAGCGATAATCATTTCATTCATTGGCGTGTACGCGTACATGCACTTCACCAGCCATAAGGCTGAGGGACTGTATTCCGTGGGCCTCGGCGTGGAATACAATACCCACGCCACACCAATATGGATAGCGCTTCATGAGGGACTCTTCAAGAAGTACGGGTTGAACGTGACGAATGTGGTTAAGTTCAAGACAGGCCTCGACCTAGCGGCTGCGATGGCGCGCGGAGACGTGCAGGTCGGGTGGGCTTGCTTAGGGCCTGCCTTAATGATCATAGCTAAGGGCGTGCCGGTGAAGATCGTTGCGAAGGTACATAACTACGGCTACGCCCTAGTGGTTAACCCGAAGAAAGTGCATGACTTGAAGGACCTCAACGGTAAGGTAGTGTATGCCCCCGGCAAAGGGAGCCCCTGCTACCTTCTCCTACTAAAGATCGAGGACAAATACGGCGTTAAGTTCGCCGCGATAAAGTTCATGAAGCCGCCGGCAATGCTCGCAGCCCTGCTGAGCGGAGAAATAAGTGCCGCCGCTATACCAGAGCACTACGCCAGCGTGGCGGAGGCTAGAGGAATGAAGGTTCTGCTCAGGGCTCAAGACGTGTGGCCCAACATGCCCGGGAGCTTCATCGTCGTTTCTGACAGCTTACTGAAGAACGACCCTGAAGTCGTTAAGAAGGTAGTCGCGGTTACCTACGCAGGAATTAAGGAGCTGGAGAGCAACCCATCTAAGGCTGCTGAAATAGACTCTGAGGTCCTCGAAATCCCTGTGAACGTGGCGAGGCACTCCATATCAATGCTTCAGTGGAACACGACCATAGACCTGAAGCAGATCCAGGAATACATAGACTTCATGTACGAACACCACATACTTAAGGTGAGGCTAAACGCATCCCAAATAGTTGTCCCTGTGAAGCCCTAGGAGGATTAGGCGGTGCGCATTGGTGAAGGGCAAGGCGATAGTGTCGTTGACGGTCTTCATAGCACTATGGGAGGCCGTGGTTAGGGTAGGGCTCCTACCCCACGTGCTAGTACCGGCCCCAACAGACGTGGTATTATTCCTCGCTAACCCATCTAACGCGCACCTAATACTAGTTAACCTTGCCTGGACAGCCGCACGCGCTACCACGGGCTTCCTCCTAGGACTGTTGTTCGGGCTCGGCGCCGGCCTATTACTGAGTGTTAAGTCGCTGAATGAGTACCTAATGCCGATAGCCACGATATTCTTCGCGGTGCCGTCAATAGCGTGGATACCGATACTCATCGTGTGGATAGGGTTCAAGGAGTTCGAGCTTCCTGTCGCGGCATCCTTCCTATGCTCCTTCCCACCAGTCCTCTACGGGTTCGTCAACGCCGTGAGAACCATGGACCCCGAGCAGGTCGGGGTCGCGATGGTGCTCGGCGCGAAGCCCCTGACAATCATGAGGAGGATAGTAATACCGCAGGCATTCCTTAAGGCACTACCCCTCATAAAGACGGAGGCGGTCATGGCATGGAAAACCACGTTTGCGGCCGAGATGGTTGCCTTACCGACGGGGCTGGGCGCGTTGGCCATGACGTACGCAACAACCATAGAGACCGACGGACTAATAGCTGTGGTTGCGGTGCTCGCCGCGATCACCATGGTCATCGTGCAGGTATTCGATAACCTAGAGAAGAAGGTCGTGCGTAAGTGGCTGGGGTCGAAGGTCAAGGGGGTTACCGAAGCGCTGGCATATGCGGTCACGTAACACTACACTCCACTATGAAAAACCTTAACTAGAGACAGCGTTTCTTTGTTTCCCAGAGTATTAGTAGGGTTTTTATATGTCGGGCGATACAATTACGACGAGGTGAACGAGTAAAGTGATAATTAAGAGAACAACCCTGTACAGGGCGATCCTCCTACCCATGTTACTAGCCACGATCCTCGTGTCCGTGGCAGTACCGACAGCGCTGAGCGCGTCAGCGACCCAGCAAGCAACGAAGATCACCCTAAAGGTATACCCGGACGCATCAGTAAGGTGGGTTGGAGAGTACTACAACACCACTAACGCCTCATTAATGGGTAACACCACAGTAAGGTTCCTAGCTAACCTCACACAATTAAAGAAAGGACTCGAACTCCTGATAAAGGCCGACGTTGCGAACTTCTCAAGCATTTCGAAATCAAACGCCAAGGCCGAGTTCACGCTCAACATGAACGGCGAGGTAAGGGCGACGAACGAGTCCGTGAGGTCACACACAAACTTCAAACTGTACCTGTACAGTGAGAAAAATGAAATTAGGATCAGGGCATGGAGCAACAAGCCCATAGAGACTGTATTCAACAGAACAAACCTCTACTCGGAGATAAGAGGTAACGTCAGCGTGACCGCGTCAGGCAATAACGCAATCGGTATAATATTCGCCCTATCACTCCTAAACAAAGGATACATCGAGAGTCAGCTAGCCAAGTCAAACATAACGTACATAGACATAAAGGAACTCAAGACAACAACAAGCCCTAGCGGCGCAACGATAGTGTTCGACATAGGCATAAACTACTCGAAAATGCTGGAGGAGTTAAGCAAGGCCAACACCACGAACAAGCCCTCAGTAAACCCAGAGAAGTTCAAGGAACTCCTAGAGACGTACTTCATACCCTACAACGCCACGTACAGTGCGGTAGTGCTCCTTAATAATAACCAGCTACAGGTCAGGGTTAGCGTGAACTCAACCCTCTCCGTCATGGAGGTAGCTAACATGGTGTTGAAGTTCCTGAGCAGGTACGCTGAAGTATACGCTAACACCACTACCATGACTCCTCCGGGCTCGGCAGTGCCAATCAACGCCAACATAACTAAGGGCGTGGAGGACGCTAAGAAAATCATGAGCTACTTAGGCGACCTAATAAACAGGTTCGAAATACTGCCCTCAAGCGCGTACATATCAGTGAATGCCACGAAGAACTACGTCCACGTGAGGTTCGAGACATTCAAGATAAGGGCTAAGGGAGCAAAGACACCTGAAGACACGTTAAGAGCCATAGCTAAGGCATTACAGGACTTCAAGGCCAAGATAAGCAACACAACACTGGAGAGTAGTGAGGGTAAAGAAGTCAAGTCAGCCATAAACACCATACTGGGAAGCGAGGCGGTAATCGAAGGTGTTGGAGGAGTTAAGGTAAGTCAGACCAAGGTACCGTTAAGCGAGCTCGGTAAGGTAAAGGTCGTGGTTACCCAAACAACCACGACAACGAGCACCACAACCACCCCGCCAGCAGGCGCGACAACGACGATCACAACAAGCATCACCCAGACAGAGACCACGTCATCAACATCGACGACTACCACGTCATCACAAACGTCAACGACAAGCACCTCGCCCACCAGTACATCAAGCGAAACCACCACACCATCAAGCACTAGTACCGCAACAAGCACAACGTCAACTTCAACCTCAACAACGACGCAAGGGGCAGGCACTTTCCTAAACACCACGACAATGATCATTATCGGCGTGATAGTGGCGGTCATAGTCATAGGTGCGGTAATAGCTGTAGCCAGGAGGTAATGTTTAGGAGGTATCAACAACAAGGTTTTCCTCATAAAGAGACTATTTAACACGGGGCAAGCAACAATAAGTTAAAGCTCGGGAAGTAAAATCAATTATCGAAAACAAACACGTTTAAAACCCGGGACGGTGTGCCCCAAATGAGTAGTTTAAGGCACGTGTGGGTGGATGACAACGTAATACACTCCTGGATTAGGGAGGACGTCGCGCTATTCGACATAACCACGGAGGCCCTTAGCATAAGAGGTGACGGCGTAGCCGAGGTAGTCACCCGTGAACCAATAGTTGTGGCCTGCACGGAAGAGGCCGCTAAGATATATGAATTAGCTGGTGCCAGATCAGTTAAGGTAATCAAAGGAAGCGGCTCAACAGCCACGAGCGGTGAAACACTCCTTGTCGCTAGAGGGGATGCTGCGGCACTACACATCGCGTGGAGGCTAGCGCAGAACTTAGTGGCGATATGCTCAGGTGTAGCGACAAAGACCAGGAGGCTGGTCGAGAAGGCACGGGCATCAGGCAGGAACGTCTGCATAGCAGCTACGCGCAAGTCACCCCCCGGCCTCCGGAGAATATACGCCAAGGCAGTAGTTGCTGGCGGCGCCGTGCCCCACAGGTCAGGACTTTCTGACTCTATACTCATCTTCGACAACCACGTAGCGTTCATACCTGGGGGGTGGAGGGAGCTCCTCACCAAGTTAAGTAAGCTCCGTGAGAGATACCCGTTCAGGAAGGTAGGGGTCGAGGTGCACACGCTTAAGGAGGCTTTAGAGGCCGTTAAGGCAGGGGCCGAGATGATTCAGCTGGAGAGATTCAGCCCTGAGGACGTTGCTAAGGCGGTGGCTGAGTTAAGGCGTGTGAACCCCCACGTGGTGATCGCTACCGCTGGAGGCATCGACGAGCATAACGTAGCGGAGTACGCGGCGGCCGGGCCCGACATAATAGTGACGACCGCCCCATACTACGCCAAGCCAGCAGACATCACTACAAGGATGCGTAGGGCCTGGAGGGGTGCTGTGTAGCTCCTCATCCAAGGACGACGCAGCCATTAATCCTTAATCCAACCTCATCACCTGGTGAGAGGTTAAATGGTGAGAGGACGTACACCTCGGCATCACCGACACCTACCACAACCCTAAACGCCCGCTCACTCCGCGACACACGCTTAACGACACCCCTAACGGGCCCCTTCCTGCAGATCTTAACGTCACTAACCGGTATCAGCACCCTGTGCCTGCCCCCATCCAAGCCTTCAGTCACGCACTTAACAGGCACCTTGAAGTCACTTAAGACGGCGTAGCAGAGCCCGCTATCAGCGACTATTTCCGCATCGTCGACGGTGGTTCCTAACCAGAACGCCGCGTCCTCAGGGAATGTCGAGGTATCGAGCTCAGATGGCTTGCCGGAGTAGAGGATCCCGCCGTTCCACAGCACGTGAATCGTGTCCGCCATCCCTAAACCTCTGCCGACCTCATGCGTAACCATTATGACGGTTATTGAGAGCTTCCTTATCAGGGACATTACCTCCTGCTCCGTCACTATACGCGCCTCAACATCCAAGCCCGTCAATGGCTCATCTAGGAGAAGGATCTTTGGGTCAACGGCGAGGGCCCTAGCGATGGCGACCTTACGCGCCTCACCACCACTCAAGGATGCTGGGTAGGAGGACGCTAAGTGCTCTATCCTCAACGCCTTAAGCAACTTTGACACACGCTCCCTTAACGCGCTACCCTCAACACCCCTCACCTTAAGTCCGAAGGCGACGTTCTCCCACACATTCATGTTTATGAATAATGAGGGGCTCTGGGGAACGTAAGACACGCCCCTCTTGAAGGGAGGCACGTCATCAACCGGCACGCCATCGAAGAGCACGCTCCCCTCATAATCCGTGAGCCCGGCAATCACCTTAAGCAAGGTGGTCTTCCCAGCCCCGTTAGGGCCTAACACAACGGAGAGCCTGCCCGAAGGGAATGAAGCAGTCACGCCTCTTAACGCGTAGTTCCTCACGTCACGCACGTCAACGCGCGTCAATCACCCTCACCACGGCTGGGAAGGGTTACGTAAAAACGAATTATTGCTTTACTCCCAAACAAAACGCAAGCGTAATTACTTGTGATACCGAGGAAACCGGGGATAGTTCTTGCCCGGAATAGCTAGGCTTAAACTAACAACTGCTCTATGGGTACTCACCCTAGTAATCACCGCGCTCCTAACCGCTTACGCGGCATGGCTGTTCTACGGCACCCCGTACCCCAGGAACTCAGGGAACACCGTGGCGTCACCCGCACCCACGTCAGTAACGAGCACGGAACACCCCACAGAGAGTAGCACGGGCACCACCACTACCACCACGGCAAGCCCGCGGACAGGGTACTCTATCATAGGTAACACAGTTTACCTCCCACTGCCGCACCAGGTAAGTAACGTTACGGTTGAGGAAGCCATACTCTGGAGGAGGAGCCTAAGGGAATACAAGGACGAACCACTAACGGTAACTCAACTCTCAATGATTCTCTGGGCGGCACAGGGAATAACCGACCCAGCCCACAGGTTCAGGGCCGCCCCCAGCGCGGGCGCTACGTACCCCCTAGTACTGTACGTGGTCGTGGGGAACGAAGGAGTCCTGCTCGAGCCCGGCAGGTACTTGAAGGCAGGAGTGTATAGGTACGACGTCATGAAGCATGCCCTAACCCTGGTGAGGGATGGCGACCTAAGGGGAGAGCTGGCTAAGGCATCCCTAAACCAGCCTTGGGTTAGGGACGCGCCAGTTGATCTGGTAATGTGTGCGGTGTTTGAACGCACAACGAAGGTCTACGGTGAAAGAGGGGTCAGGTACGTCTACATGGAGGCGGGGCACGCGGCACAGAACGTGTACTTAATGGCTACGGCGCTCGGCCTAGGAACTGTCGTTGTGGGGGCATTCCATGATGACTGGGTAGCGTCCGTAGTGAAGGCAGGTAAGGACGAGGCACCCCTCTACGTAATACCGGTCGGCGTGCCTAAGGAGGTGAGACACCCAAGCTTCCAGGAAATAGATAACTGGTACTCGTCGCAGAGGGGCGGTGAGTGATGGGGTCAAGTAGGGGGAGAAGCCTACTTAAGCTAGTGTTTGTGCTTCGGCACGTGACGGCGCTAACGGCGCCGCCCTTGATGGTCTTAGCTATCGCGATGATGATAAGCGGTTACGCCCTAGCAGCGCCTAGGGTGACTAGGGAATTCTTCGGCATAGGGTACGGTGAGGGAGTATTAGTTCACTCAGCCCCCATCATAAGGTGCGGGTTCACTGTCCTAGCCCTACTCCACGGGTGGGCGGGCACGTTAACGCTGGTGCTTCCACGACTCGTTAAGGCAGGGCGTGTGATGCTTGCTTACTTCTCACTGTCCGCGATATCTGCGGTCATGCTGTATGTTCTCCTGCCGTTACTCTTAATAGAGCTTACCAAGTAACTAACAATCGTTTATTACGGTTCGAATAATACTCTTAAATAGATAGTGGGTGTTACCGCTATGGGGTTAAGGGAGGTTATCAAGGAGGCCTGCATCACGGCCGTAGGTATCGTGCTGGCTGCCCTGCTCCTTTCCTACATCATTAACTTAGGTAGGGTTCTGCCGGCGTTGAGCGGGTTGCCGTTATGGACAGCGTTGGTTGCCCTACTGAGTATTGCAGGGAAGGTGCTTAGCGCAATGATGGGTGTTTCCGGGGCGATGCAGGCATCGGTGGTGGCGCCCGAGGTGGCGGGGTACGCTAGGGGAGCTGTCCGTGTAGCTCACGAGGAGCTTAGCTCTTGGGTCGGGCACCTGCTGGGAATGGTGGCCTCGGTGATCCTTGCGTACGTAGTAAGGTGCGTTGCGTTCGCGTTCATGCATCATTAATTTGCGCGCGGTCGTTGAGGCATGGGTGAGCTGGAGCATTACCTAGAGCTAGAGGCTCCCGAGCAGGACGTTGAGGCCCTCAAGGCACTCTTTAGGAAAAGGCATGAAGCCCTAATTAACCTCGTGAGGAAGCTGAGGTATGGGGCTGAGTTCGTTAACGCCCTCATGATGTTCAGCCCCCCGATAAGATTTAAGGAGATAGCTAATGCGTTGAGAGTTTCCCCGTCCAGGGTAACATCATACGTAAGGAAATTCAGGTTGGCGGGCGTGAGGTTCGTCCCTAACTGCGCGACGGCGCCGCTGGGGCTCGGGCGCTTGATGGTGATGGTTAAAGGGAACGTCGGTCGTGTCAGGGAAGTGCCTCATCGCCCATGGCTCGTCTCGGTTACGGACTGCGTCGACAGCACGCTCCTGATCTATACGTACCCTTTCAGGGAGGGACCCAGCTTCATTACTGACGCTCTAGAGAGGAAGTACGGCGGGAGAGTACGCTGGTTCATCGCCCATGATGAGGGCGCTAGGCCAGCTTTGCTAATTGACAGGTACTTAGTGGGGAAGCGATTGATGAATCCTCTCGACGCATTAAGGGAGGCGCTGGAGCACCCGCCCACCATCGAGCCAAGCGTCAACGCGCGCGAAGCCCCCAGGGATATTTTCGACCTCTTCATATACGCTATCCTACAGATGAACATATTCCTAAGGTATGTGGACATAGCTAGGATAATGAAGGAACGCCTCAGGGTCGCCTACCCCCTAAGGAAGGTTGGCGTTCACGTAGCCCACCTACGCAAGTCGGGGGCGTTCTGGGGCACCTCAATACTGGGTATTGCCGGGACGACCACCGTGACTGCGGTGAGGGTGGTGACTGGTAGCAAGCGATCCTCGAGGGAGTTAGCGAGGGTCTTGCTGAGGTATCCCTACGTGAATCAGGTTTACTGGAGGAAGGACTGGGGGTACGTGACGGTGATTCTTAGGGTAGGCACGGCTTGGGGAGCGAGGCTTAGGTTCGCGCTCAAGGAGACTTTTAAGGTGGAGGAATTCGACCACTTATTCACAACGGACATAGCGAACGTTAGGGTCAGGTTCACGATCCCGTTCCGGAACTTCGACCCATTCAAGCGGGAGTGGGTCAAGGAACCTGCCGAGATCGATAAGTGGTTAAGGGAAAGAGGTTACTACGTCGTGGGCATACCTGAGGACATGGGTGCCGGGTCAGGCAGTGAGGCCTAAATGCTTTAGCACCTCATCTAGGACTTCCTTAACGGTCCTCAAGCCCGGGTCAGCGATGAGGGTTTCGATCCCTAACCCCTCAAGCGCCCTCAATGCCCTGGGCCCTATGCCCTTGCAGGCAACGATCTTGACGCGTAGCTTAGCCATGAGCTGAGGGACCTCACCGTGAACGTGGTGCTCGAGCGTTGGGTTCTTAACGGTGCTCACCCCAACCACTTTGCCTCCCTCCACGTCAACCACGATGAAGTACGGCGCCCGACCGAAATGCTCCGACGCCTCTGAGGTCAGGTCGGGTCCGTTAGCTGGTATGGCCACTCTAATCATTTCACGCACACCGAAGAAATACTGTGAGCTAGGAGTATTTACGTGTTACTGCACAGAAATCCTCACACCGTACTCCTCACTAATAAACTCAAGCACGCCCTCCTCATCAACGCTTAACGGGCCGGGCCTCATTAGCTTCAAGCTCGTTGCTGCGGCCGTGAAGACCGCAGCCTCCTCTGGCTTCAAGCCCCTAAGCTTTGAGTGGACGTACGCCGCGGTAGCAGTGTCTCCCCTACCCGTCCTACCCTTTATATCCTTAACCTTAAACGGTGCTGAGAATATCCCGCGCCCCTTAATACCGATGAAGACACCCCACGCTGTCGTGAGTAACACGTCCTTGAACCCCATGCCGTGGAGGGAATCTATGATGTCCTCAGGCACTCCCGCCCCTGTCAGTAGCTTTCCTTCCCTATCATCAAGCTTAAGCACCGATATGCTCGGGGCTGCCTCGATCTTCCACCCCCAATCAACGTACTCTACCCTGCCGCCAGCGATCCTCCTCGTAAAGCCCTGAACGTCCAGCACCACCGGAGCTATGCTTGCTGCCTCCTTAACGAACTCCAGGTTGAAGTCCTCAGTGCTTAAGGGCCCCAAGTAAATGTACCTAGCCCTTACCCCACGGCATAACCTTAGATCCTCGAGCGTGAATGGTTCGCCGCGTGACAGAACCTCTATCTCCCTACCTGACGGCTTATAGAGTAACCTACTCTTCATGGTTGACTTAGCCGGAATGTTGACGACCTCGACCCCAAGCCCACGCAGGTTCTCAAGGATGCCTACGTCCTCCTCAGCTACTTTAGTTACGACGCGCACGCTATCGCCAAGCTCAGCCAGTGCGGCGCTGAAGTAGTAGGGGGGCCCGGCAATAATCTCACGCACCTTACCGTCTGGAAACACCTCCCACTCACGCGTTATGTACCCAAACGCACACACGTCAAGCATGGGTTGAGGGTTCAAGACGGTTACCCCGTGAACCTTATTGATGAAGATAATTAAATCGCTTTACCCTCACCCGACATGCCGTGCAATAACGCACGTAATACCTACTGACAAGTAAGTACGTGCGCTCCCTTGGGAGACAGCGTGTTTTGCTAAGGCTCCTAGAGGGTCACGGGTTGCAGAGTTCCTCAACCATCTCCTTAAGGAGGGCCGCGCTGACCTCGTCCGTCACCCTATCTACTACTGCCTTAGGTAAGTTCCTGAAGTTCTTTTCTACGGTCTCCCTCACGAAGCGTGTAACCTCAGCTTCATCGCAGTCGCAGAACCTAGTGATGCCTCTGTACTCCTTGATCGCCTTAACCCTAACGAATATGTAGAATCCCGGCGTTACGGTTTTCAACACCATGCCCGTGACCCTCACCTCAAAGTACTATTCGTCTGTGCCACGCTACCAGCACTATACTGTAGTTTTGTAGGTATTAAATTCTTTTTACCGTAACCGGATTAAGGATGATATGAAAGGTATATATTAACCCTTTGCAGGCCGAATTAAACAAAAAACGCTACAGGATATAGGGCATGTATGTTTGATACGTGTACTCGTTCCGTAATTTATTCTGGTTAAAAACAATCGGCAAAATATTTCACTTCAAGTCAGCAGGATAACCCTTAATAATTTAAAGTCAACACCTCTCTAACGAGTGATGATATTGCCGTGAGCTGAGGGCCCGGGATGAAGAGCCGTGTTTAAGCTGACGGTCCCTCCACGTTGTTAACCCGCGCTTATCCCTAGGAGGAGCGAGGCAGCCAACCCTATTAAGTAGGTTACCGTTGCCGAGCCGAGACCAGACACTATTAACTCTGTTGCTTTCTTTGCGCTGTGCAGGCCCGAGGATATGGCTATGATGCTTCCGGAGATCCCGAGCATGAGCCCGGCTATGATGAAGGACGATATTAGTGCGTAGGTTATCGGTAATCCCAAGAAGTACGGTGTGAGTGGCAAGAACGCGCCGATCACGTAGAACGTGCCCGTGTACAGGCCGGCGACCTTAGGGTTCTCTAGGGTCTCCTCCCTAATGCCGTACTCTTCCTCAGCTAACACGCTCCCAAGTAGTTCCGGGTTCCTTGCAGTCTCCCTAGCTATTACTTCCGCTGTTTCCTCGCTATGACCTTTCTTGACCATGTACTCGTGGACACGCTTTGCTAGGGTCTCGGCGGCGTACTTAGCCGCTAACCTTATCCTGGCTAGTGTGCCTTCCTTAACCTCCTTCTGCGCCTTGACACTGACGTACGTGCCTACAGCCATTGATAACGCCCCGCTTATCCCTACTATGGCACCCCCTAAGGCAACGGGCGTGGGGTTGCCGTAAGCGCCGGCCAGGCCTGCCGAGACCGACAGGATCTCAACTAACCCGTCATTCATCCCTAACACCGCGTCCCTCACGTGCATTAGGAAGTCCTTAAGCCTGGATTCCTCCTCCTCGAATTCCTCCTCATGCACTAACTCGTCCTCAAGGATCTTCCTCAGGGCCTTCCTTTCCTCCTCACTAAGCCCTGGGTGGTCAAGTAACTCCGAATACGCCTTCACCGCCTCATCCTCCCCCATCTCCAGTAGCTTTAGCGTCAGGCTGAAACCAAGTAGCCTGAGTGCGAGGATCTTGAGCCTAAGCCTCAGGCTGAGGCCCTCAAAGCCTAGCTTAACACCTCTCTTTCTCAGGAACTCCTCCCAGAACTTAGCGTGTCCGCGCTCGATCGCTGCTAACTCCCGTAGCTTGGCGGCCACCCGTTTATCCCTAACCCTGCGGGCCAGTTCCTCGTAAATGGTGCTTGTTTCGACCTCATCCCTGTAGAGGGTCTTGGCGAGCCTAATGACCTCCTCTACTGGCCTAGCTTTTCGCGGCATGCCGGGTCCACAGTTCCTGTATCGCTGTTAGTCCATTAATTTGCTGTGGTTCAGACCGCTAAGGATTTTGGTTACCCTAACCAGTATACTTGGTGAGGGAAAGTGGTAAGGTGTGTTGATGGGTTAGGGGATTGTGGCCCTGTACTTGAGGGCCTGAGGAGCGGAACTCTCGTTGGTGTTTACGTTATAGCGTCCACGAAGACCTCCACAATACCGGGGATAAGTATTGCCGGGGCCTCGCCGGAAGCGACGCTCTACACGCCGGCACTTGACGTTGAGTACCTTTACTTAGGAATGCCCGTGGGTATGAACATAATACCCGTGACGCCTGAGGGCCTCCCCACGCCAGCAGTTATTACTAGGTCATGTATTGAATTAGGGAAGGTACCCGCAGTAATTGTTGATGCGGGCTCAGCAATGCAGCCTAAGGTGCCCCACATAACCTTACCGAGCAAGGTGGTGGGTGGGAGAATTGACGTGAGTTTAGCCCTCCCTCCAGGGACTGCGAGGGAGCTCTACTCGGAAGCCAAGCTACTTGGACGCAGGATGGCCGCGGGGAGGGCACATGCCTTCATACTGGGTGAGAGTATGCCGGGAGGGACGACCACGGCCATGGCTATACTGGTTGGGCTGGGTTACGACGCGCTAGGGAAGACCAGCAGCTCCTCCCCAAACAACCCCGTCGAGCTCAAGGTTAAGGTCGTTGAGAAGGCCATCCACAGGCTCAGGAGTGAGGTCAGGTGTGATCCAAGCAACCCGCTCGGCGTTATTGACTGTGTGGGGGACCCCCTCCACGTGGCGTTAGCGGGCTTCGCCACGGGCGCGTTGTCGGAAGGCTCCACCGTGTTGCTGGCGGGAGGGACGCAGATGGTGGCGGTCTTAGCCATAATGAAGGCTATTGACCCTGAAGCCCTTAAGGTCGGTAAGTTAGCTGTGGGTACCACTAGGTGGGTTGTTGAGGATAGGTCCTCAGACATTAAGGGCTTGATAAAGGAAGTCTCACCGTCAACCCCCGTAATATTCACGGAGCTTTCCTTCAGCGACTCGCCTTACCCGGGACTTAGGATGTATGAGGAAGGTTACGTTAAGGAGGGGGTGGGCGCTGGCGGAACCGCTGTTGCCGTCGAGGTCAAGGGACTCAAGTTACGTGAAATCAAGGAAGCCATATACAGGGAGTACGAGAGGCTGATAGGTCTTGGGGCCGCTAAAGCCTGAGCTACTCGACGATAACACGTTACTAGTAACGTTCCTCAGGTCGAACCCTGCCTCACTAAGCACGTCATTCACTGGTGGCGGCGTAGGGCACGCCAAGTACGTGGTGCTTAGCAGGGTTAACGGAGAGTTCAGTGCGGCACCGGTAGAGTTGCTTCGGCTGGCGAGGAGCGTTACCTCCCGCGCCGGCGTCCCCCCTGCTGAGTCCGTGGTAGTGTTTACCGCCGCGCCAGTAAGTGACTACGTCCTAGCGGAGTCTAGGAACCCGCACACCGACGTCTCCGTGCTGGCCGTGGTTGGGCTCAGCCCGCCCGCCTGCGTTGAGGTTAGCAGGACGTACGAGGCGCCAGTAGTTAAGGTCGGCATGAGGAGCAACGCGGGAACGATCAGCGTCGTTGTGGGCGTCGGGCACAGCCTAACGCGCGCTGCTGCGTTGGATCTCCTCAGGACAGTTGTGGAGGCTAAGGCAGCGGCCTGCTCCGACCTACTCCTGAGGTGCGAATCAAGGGCTGTCGGGACTGTCACTGATAACGTGACCCTAATCTATCAGGGGGTCAGCGGCTCGTGCGGGTGCGCCCACCCGTGGGCGGGGCTAGCCACGGAGATAGGTCATGAGGTCGCTAAGGCGGTGTGGGAAGCGGTTGTGGGGAAAGGAATGAAGCTCCTTGACCTCGACAGCAGGTTAAGGTCAGTCACGGGCTTGGGCGTTGAGGAGCTTGTGGAGGAGGCGATGAGGGCGTATAGGGAGGCCCCCGTGCCGGGCCTGAGCGAGGGTGAGGCCCGCAGTAGGTTGAGGAAGGCGATGCTCAAGGTACTTAAGGACCCTAACGTGTGGGCCTTCCTTATAGCGGCGCGCGAGCTCGACCTCCATGGCGCCTCAGGAACCATACCGGGCTTAAGCAGGGAGGAATTCCTAAAGGACACGGTTAAGGTGGTTGCCGACGAGTTAATGAGCCTAGCGCTAGCAACGTACGTCGCTGGTGCTAAGGCGCTGTTCTCGACCTACTGGGTCGAAAGGCTGAAGACTAAGGGCGTGTTAAGGGCGGTTAAGGAGCTCCCGATGTTCGAGGACGATGTCGTGTCGGCGCTCATAGCTTCCGCCCTAACACGGCTCTACGACGAGGTATTAGGGGATGATGACTCAGGCTGAGGTTGCCGCCGCGGCCGTGATGGCTGGTGGGAAAGCCCGTAGGATGGGCGGCGCGCTTAAACCACTCGTCAACGTGTGTGGGGCGCCGATGATCTTGTGGGTGATTAAGGCAGCCCTGAGCGTATCACGCCACGTAGCGGTAGTCACGTCACCACGAACCACGCACCCCCTACTCACCCACGTACCTGCACTCATCAATGACCCGCGCATACACATCATTGAGACACCGGGGGACGGGTACGTCAACGACTTAAGGGTAGTCACCGCCTCTTTAAGGAAACCCCTGCTAGTGCTACCGGCAGACGTCCCGCTAATCACTGCCGATCATTTACGGTCATTCCTTAACGCGGCTAAGGATTTCCCTAACGCGAACGTCGTTACCCTAATAGTGGAGGGCGTGGGGCCCGTGGGGATTTCATTATTCCGTAGCGAGGGAGGTGACTGGGCATCAGTAACCGTCAGCAGTGACCGCTGGCTAATGAACATTAACACGTGGGAAGACCTGCGTAGGGCAGAGGCCCTCTGCCTCAACAAGCAAACGCTTTAAGCAGAAAACCCCAACCTGGCTTAGGAGGCAGTATCGTTGGTCACGGTAACCAAGTGCCGGGAGCACGGAGGGAGATGCCCGGAAGGCGCGCTTGACTTCAGCTCAAACCTAAACCTCTTGGGACCTCCGAAGTGGTTACTGCGGCTCGCGCACGAGTGCTTAGAGTTTGGCGCCCTACTGAAGTACCCTGACTACCGTTACGGTGCCCTCAGGGAGGCGATCGCGACGTTCTACGGCGTTGATCCATCACTGGTGATCCCAGTGAACGGGGCGGCGGAGGCAATCCACGTGCTACCTCTAGCCCTCAGAGTTAAGACCCTAGTTGTTCTGGAGCCGACATTCGGCGATCATGCATGCCTTGAGGAGGTATTAGGCCTCACTGTGAGGCGTCTCTACTACAAGGAGGTTGGGAACCGATTCGTGCCACCTAGCCCGGAGGAGGTCGCGAGGGCCTTAACTGGCGTGAGGGGGCCTGCAGCGATCCTGGTTTCCGACCCGAACAACCCGACGGGCTCGTCCCTAAGGTGTGGGTGGGTTGAGGAGCTAACGTCCCTGATGCCCCCGAACACAGCGTTAATTATTGATGTTGCCTTCAAGGAGTTCTCCGAGCCATTAGCGCTTCAACGCTTCGCCGGGTTAGGGGGCGTGGTAATCGTCGCTAGCTTCACTAAGACCTTAGCAGTGCCTGGGCTTAGGGCAGGGTTTGTTTTCAGCTCAGACACGCGGGTATGCTCGCTAATGGAGTCCGTGAGGCAGGCGTGGAATGTTAATGGGTTGGCTGAATGCATTATTCGCAGGGCCCTCACCGAGTGCGGGGGTGAGTTGAGGAGGTACTTATCCCTAACTAGGGACGTGGTTAGGGGCGAGAGGGAGTACTTGGTTAGGGCGTTAGCGTCATTAGGGCTAAAGGTGTTTGAGTCCGAAGCGCCGTACGTACTGGTCAAGCATGAATGGATCGAGAACCCGGGCTTGACGGAGGAGCTACTACGGAGGGGTTACTGCGTTAGGGACGCGTCAAGCTTCCACGGCTTGAGCAAGCACTACACAAGGGTCGCTGTGAGGCTCAGGAATGAGGCTGAAGGGCTGATTAAGGTGCTCGAGGAGGTGTTAAGCCACGGGCCCGGGTCTCATTGAGGGTCTCCTAGCCCTAATCTCACTCATGACTCGGATACCCACGGGCAGAGGGCGTAGCTTAGTTAGTGCGGCTAAGCACTTCTACCTAGCGCCAGCGGTGGGCTTACTGACCGGGCTGGTTGCGTGGGGCGCGGCACTACTCGCTACGCACGCGCTGAGGGATGCTGGAGTAGGTGCGGTGACATACCTAATCACGTACCTCCTGTTCACCGGGGGAATACATGTCGATGGCTTCACGGACTACTTCGACGCGGTGGGTGCGGGTGCCCGCGGTGATGCCGCCCTAAGGATCGTGAAGGACCCGCGTAAAGGGGCTTTCGCGCTGATGGCTCTCGCAGCTAACTTCGTGCTCACGTACGCGTTAGCAACGCATGTGCTGGCGGGGCTGGCGGTGGTTAGGGGCGTCACTACCCTGAAGACTTACGCCGTACTGGCCGCTGGTCACGCCGCGGCGGCCGAGGCGATGTTTGTTAGTGCCGCGGTAGGTACTCCCGAGCCTTACGAGGGCATGGGTAAGGCGTTCGTGGAGTTCTCCGGGCTCGGAAGGTCTCTCGCATCGAACTTGTTAGTCATGGTGATCATCACCGCCACCTACCTCGCGTTCCTAGGCCCTCACTACGCCGCGGCACTGGCGATCATCGCGGGGTTCTCGGCGCTCATGTCCTTGTTAGTCGTTTTCGATGCTGAGCGTAGGTTGGGTTTCGTGAACGGAGACGTGCTAGGGACTGCTTACGAGGTTGGTAGGCTAGCGGCCCTAGCAACCTTGGCGGCCTTGCTAGGCACCGTAACGTGAGTTCGGGACGGTGTTGAGGGTGTTAAGGGGCTTCATGCCTGAGTTCATCTACCCGCGTGACCCGGCCTACGTGGTCGCCGCCATACTCTTGGGTGTGCTACTGGACATTGCGTACCCCTACCACTCCGGGCTGGCCTTAAGGCTCCACCCGGTCCACACTGCCTTCGTCATGGCTAGGGCGCTGGGTAAGCCAGGTTCCTCAAGGGTTAGGGGTGCGGTAACGTGGTTCACCGTGATGGGCACCCACCTAACCGCTTACGGTGCCTTACTCTGGGTTGCTTGGTCGGTATCACCGCTTGCTTGGGTGCTGGCGGCGGGCTACGTCATTAAGGTCTCAGCACCCATCAAGCTACTCATAGATACCGTCAACGGGGTACGTGAGGCCGCATCACGAGGGGATTGGGGTAGGGCGAAGGAGTTGACGCAGGGTATAGTTAGGAGGGACGTTTCATCGCTTGACGAAGGACACGTGCTCTCAGCCGCCGTGGAGTCCCTCGCGGAGTCACTGGTTGATGGGTTCACATCACCCTTACTGTACGTCGCGCTCCTCGGCCCCCTAGGCGGGTTAGCGCAGAGGATCGCCAACACCCTAGACGGTGCCCTAGGCTTTAAAGAGGGAGGTTATGCTGACGTCGGGTGGTTCAGCGCCAAGGCCGACACGCTACTCAATTACGTTCCCGCAAGGCTAACGGCCGCCCTAATAGCACTGTTAGCGCCCCCCGCAACTGGGGCGGTGCTACGTAATGTCGTGAGGTGCTGGCTGAGGAACGCGCGCGTAACGGAAAGCGTTAACGCGGGTCACCCGATTGCGGCGGTGGCGGCGGCACTGGGCGTTACCCTCGAGAAGCCCGGCCACTACACCATAGCTTGCGGCGACACGTTGCCCTGCCCACCGCAGGTGCGGGTAGCGGTTAAGTGCGTGGCGCTCGCGGCGATCACGTGGCTCGCCTTAACAACGTCCCTTACGTACTTACTGCATGTGATCCTCCAGTACGCGTAGGGGGCGTGAAGCCGCTGCGCGGGTAACTGGTAAAAGGTTTTAGCCCTACTTAACGAACCTCGTTAAGTTGACCCAACATTGAATGATGGTACCGGGCCTAGGGAGGCTGAGGTTAGGGAGGCGCTGGTGGCGACAGCCATTAACACGGCCGTGGTGGTTAGCTAGGGCACTTACCTAAGCTGACGGAGTGTGAGGCCCTGTATATCCAAGCTCTCTGCTCTGATTAAGTAGGCTCTTTGAACGCACTGCATGGTATGCTCTCAGAATCATAATACTGCTTTACGAGTCTTCCCGGAACTACCGACCGCGGCGGTGAATTTCCCTCCAGTATTGAGGCAGTGTAGAGCACGGAGATAGGGATTACAATACAGCCCAGCATCGCATCCATCCTCAGTAAATACTTACTGACGGTAACGTAATTCAGCTCCTCACCCGCTATCACAGCATCAAGCACGGTAGCCGCTGTGACCATGACCTGAATTACTGAGGCACCTAGGGCTAGCCAGGTACCGCAGACCGCAACTGCTAAGTGCATAGCTTGATTCCCTCTTAAGGCGTAGTATACGGACGTCGTTAACGATACACCTACCGTCAGGTTACTAGCGCAAACCCCAAGTCCCCCGGTATGAAGTCGGGGTAGAGTTGCTGAGTACTGGCTAAGCTAGCACACCAGTTAGCTACTGAGATGGAGCCTATGAGTAAGTACGCCATCCCTACAGCATTTAGTACTGCTAAGTTAAGTGCCTTAACACCCCTTCTACTTTAGCCATGGCTTCTCACCCCCTCAAGTAATTCCTAATACGTGCCCTCCAGTAACTATGAGGAGGGCTATGACGTACGCTAGCACGATTCCATAAGCTAGAGCTAAGACAAACACGCCAAGAACCCCACGAATAAGTACTGGGGGGCTGCAGGGGTCGCCTCAAGTTAAGAATTAACTACGTATCACCTACCGCTTCCTCTACCGTATCGCTCTGTGTCTTTTTGTTTTATTGTGGTGTGGTTTCATTGATTTCGCCTCGTCTTGACGTCATCGGGTCATGGGCGGTGGTCGGGCCCAGCGGCACGGGGCTCCCATCCACGAAGCCAAGCCCCACGGGGCTCGGAGCGTAGCCCCTATCACCCCGCACCCACCACACCTAAAACATCCCCACATAATAAAGGATAAAGAACAATACAGAAAGCCTATAACCCAAAGTTTTGCCCCCTCGACCCTGCTAGTACGTAACTCCTATTGGACAGAGATGTTAAGTGTCCTTGAGTGAGTAGATTGACTAGTCCTTCCTTTTGACCCTAATGCTCACCTCCTTAATGAATTCTCCCACCTGCTCTAACGCAGCTTCCACACTCCTCACCGTGCACCAGCCCTCGTAAAAGCAGGTATGCATAGCGTTAGCGTCATGCCAAGCATGAATGACCCACCCCCCGAGTTCGGCGGCTATCTTATCAAGGTATTCCCATAACTCCCGATGGCTCGCTAACCTTCTGCCCTCCCTCCAGGAAGCGTATGCCTTTACTGCTAGAGCAGCCGCTCCCCACACCTTCTCAGCAGCCTGTCTCACATCACCCTTTCGAAGCTCCTCCCTAGCCTGCTCAAGTAGCTCCTTCGCCACCTCAACATACTCTAAAGCCCTATCCCTAGGGTCGAGACCTTGCGTAACAAGCTCGAGAATATACTCCTCAACACTGATACCGAGTTTACGGGCCTCCTCCCGAATACGTCTGGCTACCCTCTCTGTAACAGCAATAACGCTGGCCACAACCTAGCACCACAAAATAATACGTAAACACCATAGATAAACCCCTCACGTTATTAGCCATCAACCTCCAGAGGTGCAGCCATGCCCTCGATAACCTTCCCTCCCTTCCGCATCTCTACCTCGAGGTCAAGCACCTCAGCAATAGCTTTAACTCACTACGCAAAGCATTTGGCCTAGCTTCTGCTCCACCTTATTAAGTACGGACTACCTCCGTACTCCTCATCAAAGAGTCATTCCATAGAATGGTGGTAGAGGGGGTACTGCCTAAGAAGTGATCTTATTTAGCGTACTCACTAGCTTCCTAAGTGCTTCATCCATGCTAGGCCTTTCCCAAGGATTGGGCCTCAGCAAGTCCCTAACCACCCAACACATACGAAGCCTGCCCAGAGTGCCGGTACGGCAGAGCCCCCTAAGCCCAAAGACCTTCTCAGTAGCTAGTGCGTAGGTCAGCCCCTCCTTAGAGGCTATGTAGCCGGATAGGGAGGAGAACACGCTCAGTATTACATTAGCGGTGAGTGTAGCGGTTAGGAGGACCGAGAACGGAAATGCCGACCCCCTACCACATAGCTAGGTAAGGTGCTGAAGGTTCCAGCGTTAAGCTAGCTCACAGGAGGATCGTAGCGATTAGCGATAACCTAGTAGCTAGGGGTACGGGCTATAAGGCGTACCAGATCTCCCTCATTTTCTCTATACTTAATCCTACGTGTATTCCCTCGTACTAGGACTAATACATGGAAAACTCAGTGGGTAGGTGATCACCTAGGACTCCAGTAAGTGGTTCACACTAAGTTAGAGTCCCACTACCCTTACCTCAAGTAGGCTCTCTATAGTGTTGCCCTTACTGTTTATGTCTCTATCGAAGGAGATTAGGGTTTCAGCACCTATTAGGTGTGCTGCTATAACGTGGAGTAGGTCTAGCGTCTTTAATTTAAGCCTATTAGCATAGTCTAATGACTTGCTGTAGAGTTCATCCCACTCAATAGGGACTACCTCAGCACCGCACTTCTTTACGGTGTAGTTAACCAGCGCCTCAAGCTCGGCATCACTTATATTCATGGTTCGACTAAAGACTGAGTGCAACTCCACAACAACTAACTGTGAAATGACTAACCCGCTCTCCCTATACTTCGTTATGAGGGGCACTGCCCTATCATGTAATTTGTCTTTAGGGTTAATGTAGGCCACTAGAACATTAGTATCGAGGTAGATCAACGCTTCCTAGCCTCCTCAACATCCTCTGCTGTCGGTAGTTCCTCGTAGGGTAGGCCTTCACGAAGGAACCTCTCAGTAAGCTCCTTAACCCTCCTCTTACGTTCAATAAGCTTCATTATCTCAGGGAGGCCAGCCTCAATAATGATATTGTAGGCATGGTTACGGCTCCTAGCAATACCTAACTTAACCATCTCCTCAGCAACCTCAGCAACCCTCCTACTAACCTTAATAGTAACAGTCTGCACTCCACAATCACCAATACACCTAATACATTACTCAAATATTATATGCCTTACTATGTAGGTATACCTAAATAGTAAAGCTTACGGTATTCCTTCCTATCAAGGTAGGGCAGAAAACATTTATTAGGGGTGTGCTTGTTCTTTGTAGGTTTTAAGGTCTCCGTAGGACCCGTCTCATAGGGATATGCCCAGTAAACTCATAAGGTGCAACACCTAAACAAACCCACTGGTGACCTCCTGGTTCCCGTTACCCGCTCCTCGGTCGGGTAGGGAGGGGGTTAGGGGAAACCGTGATGAACCACCTACGGAAACCTAAAAAGACCGTATGCAGAGAACGGCGAGGTCTTACGGGGAAATATATTACGTCGACATGAAGATCCACGTGAGGCCCGAGCTAAGCGTCGAGGAAACGCACGGGGTGGAACGTGTTGAGAGGGCCGTCAAGAACGCCTTAGGGCCGGGACGGGTTGTCGAGGTACTCATACATTACGAACCCACGACACCGCATGATTAAATTGACTTGGTTTGCCTAAAGTTAAGTTTAAGTTCATCTTCACAGAAATGTTCCTAGTAACGACACTCACACTTACGCGGAGGGTTACGTTACCGTGACAACTAACTACGTGCTCGTGTGGAGCGTTAAAGGTGAGGACCGTGAGTTCATCCTGCGGAGAACCGAGTACTTCCTAGGTAGGCCGTCGTCGGAGGATCTAAGGACACTCACACCCGTTGTTGAGGGCTTAAGCCCGTTTGACGTCCTCATATACCCTGCCTCACCCCCCATTAGGGAGGGGGAGGCGTCGCTCACGGGCTTCAAGTCACTCACTGTGAGCAGGAGGCACGCCAAGCTACTCGTGGAGAGGAGGGAAGGGAACGTAAGGAAGCTCATCGTGATTGACCACGGTCCGGAAGGGAAGGGCTCGAGGAACGGCACGTTCATCAACGGTGCTAAGCTGAAGAGAGGAGAGCGTAGGGAGCTCAGGGAAGGTGACGCAATAAGGCTCTCAGCGGCGGGCCCCACATTCATCGTGGGGGTTAAGGAGCGCGGGGAGACGGTGATAAAGGCGCCGACCAATGTGCCAGTAGAGCTCCCTGTGGGAGTCGCGAACGCCTTAATAAGGAAGGGCCTGGTTCTTGAGTCTAAGAACCTAGGCGATAAGGTTGTCGTGGTTTTGGGTAGCGCTGGTGACCACGCGGCGCAGGGTGTCCTAGTGAAGAGCATTGCAAGCCTAGATGAATTTAAGAGAAGGCACAAGGTACTCACAGACTTACTCAACACGCTCTACAGCGCGCAGCTAGCCATAAAGGATAATGAAGTAGATAAGGCGTTAATGGAGTTAAGGAAGTTAAGGATGGACACGTACTGGCGCGTCCTGAACGAGGTCGGCGATAAGGCGTTACTGAAGGAATACAGGGAGCTACGCCTCATAGTGAAGCACGGCGGTGCGGGGGTGCCTAAGGACGACCTACTCAACAAGGCCTACGTGCTCTGCGAAATGCTTAAGGCAGTAATAGAGAGGCTCTAGAAGCGACATTCTAAGGGGTACCCAGAGTAACCGAGAGTATAGGTTCTAGCCCATATTCACCCGCATTACTTAACTAATCCTATTGACCCCACCATAATCTCCACTATCAGTAAGCTAACCTGCCTGATTAATCCATTGATAAGGGGCCATTCCCCCACAAGCACCTCAATCTCTGGTAAATCCTTACAGGGCTCTTCCTCATGTCTCCTCGTGCAGTAGGAGGAGTTCCCTCAAGCCCCCGATAACTTCCTCTAACTTAATCCCAGTGCTTAGTTTCTGAGTTCTTATCTTTTATATTAGGTTAAGTCTTTCATTATTTCCAGTTATTAGCTGTTTTCTTATTTGCTCTGTTTTTTCTGTTAGCTTTTTATACTCCGTTTTCGGATATATTATTGGGTGTCTCCGATTTATTTGGTGATGGTTGAGTTGGGCGGAGATGCTGATAGAAAGCGGTTGGAGTATGTATTGGAGAAGTGGTCGGATGTTAAGGGCTTCAGTGTTCGGAAGCTGTGTGCTGGTGTCCTGCTTGTTGATGGCAGGCCTGATGAGATGCTTAGGTTTGTTGACGACCTGCTTTCGAGGTTTAGTAGGGAGGCTGTTAGGGTTTGGTCTCTTGGCGAGCCCGACTTCGCTGTCCAGCCGTTGGTTCTTGAGCGTAGTTTCAGGGTTGCTGAGGGGTTTGAGGATGTTTGGGGTGTGGTGGGGTTCGTTATGAGTAAGTTTAAGGGTGTGCTTGTTTCTGAGTCGGCTTCGGGGTTGTCGAGGGTTTACAGGGTTCGTTCTAGGTATGGGGTCGCTACGGTTAGGTTCGACCTCCTTAAGGTGGGTGACGGGTCTAGGGTGCTCAGGGTTAGGGTTGAGGGCTTCGGTGCTGCGGCTCCGCACGTTTTTGAGAGGCTCGTTAAGGAGGTTTCGTACATTGAGGGTGGTCCCGCATGAGTTACGGGTTAGGTGGGAGCGGTAGGTCCGGGTTCGGGGAGCTGGCTCCTCCGCCGGAGTGTTCGCCGGAGGAGGTGCTTAGGCCTGCTGAGATCGTGCTTCAGGAGGATCTTGAGTCGTTGAGGAGGACTTACTCTGAGGAGGAGCGTGTTGAGTTCTGGAACATGGTTAGGAAGGCTTACAAGGACTTCATACTGAAGTGCTCGACGAGGCTCTCGCCCGAGGTTTCAAGGCTGATTAAGGGTAAGTACAGGTTGGCGATGCTCCTCCTTGCCGCGTCCTTCAAGCTCAACGGCGAGGGGCAGGAATCAATAATTAATATGTTTAAGGAGGAGGAGTACCGCCTCCTGCAGGACTTCGAGGAGTTCAAGGTGTTCGACTCCCTAGACATCGACACGATAGTGGAGTTCATCAAGCGTAGGGAGGGGAAGGTCTACGAGCTCGTGAGGAAGTACTACGAGAGACAGTACAACATGCTGGATAAGGCGTGGGGCCCGCTAATGGGTGACTTAGCGGCGGCGTTCGAGGCGAGGTACAGGGCGAGGAGGAGGAAGATCGAGGAGGCGGTGGTGAGGTATGTTAGGAGGTACGGGTTACTGGAGACGGTCTCGGAGATCGAGGAAGCCGTGAGGAAGGTGCTTGAGGCGGGCGAGTTGAGGAGGAGGATCGAGGAAGAGGTCAGGAGGAAGGTGCTTGAGGAGTACAGGGTTGAGGAGATGCGTGAGCGCCTAGCCACCCTAGAGGAGGAGCGCGAGAGGCTCTACGAGCACCTAAAGGCGCTGGAGGAGTCCGCCGCGGGCGGGGTTAAGGAGGTCGCGTCCCTCGCCGCCGAGTTAGAGAGGGTTAGGGCGGAGAAGGAACGCATCACTAAGCTCTACGAGGAGATGGTGAGGAGGTTCGAGGACCTGCAGGCGGAGCTGCTTAAGGCTAGGGAAGAGCTAGTCGCCAAGCAGGCGGAGCTCGAGAGGCTAAGCACTCAGTACTCGCAGCACGCCGGCGCGGCCGAGGCCCTAAGGGCTGAGGCGGAGTCCCTCAAGAACGCGGTGGAGTCCCTGAGGGCGCAGGCCGAGGAGTACAAGCGCATGCTCGAGGGCTTAAGAACTGAGAAGGCCTTACTGGAGGAGAGGCTCAGGGAGGTTGAGGCCGCGTTAAGGGGTGAGGTCGAGGGACACGTGATCACCTCGGAGGAGGCCGAGGCGCTGGCGGAGGCGTACTTAAGGAGGGTAGCGTTCAAGGCCTCACCACCTAAGGCCGGTGTGGGGATCTACGACCCCAGGTCTGAGGACGTGACGTACGTTAAGGAGTGGGACGAGAGGAGAACCTACACCCTAAGCGAGTCTGAGGCAGGATCCCCCGTCAGTAGGGGCTTAACCCTAGTTAAGCGGAAAGGCCTCATATTCAAGCGCAGGGACGTAGTGGTTGACGCCGTGGTGAAGCTACATGAGGACTCCTACACCTCCAAAGGCTTCGACGCGAGGCCCGTGACGCTGGCGGAGGTCGTTGAGGAGGTCAAGCGCAGGGTCGAGGACGCGGAGGCAAACGGGTACTACACCATAATAGTCGTGGCGTCCCCAACAGGCTTCACGTCAAAGGCGATCGAGTACGTCGCGGGCAAGGAAATGCACAGGACGTTCGTGTCGAGGAACGCCACCCTATACCTAGTGGACCTACTCACCGGGGAGGTCCACAGGAGCCCCGCCGACCCGGCCGCGGAGAGGAACGAGTGGCTAGTGAAACCCGAACTACCTGAGGAGACCGTGAGGAGAGTCATGGACTACGTCATGAGTGAGGACGCCCTCCTAACGGCGACGGCCTCATCCCCCGCGGAACCGATGCTCCTAGCCTCAGACATAGCGACTAAGTCAGGGGTTCAGGACTCGGCCGCGGTGAGGGTCGCCCTAGCAAGGCTTGAAGCGCAGGGCCTAGGGAAGGTAATCATCACCGAAGGAGGCGTGACGGCCTTCAAGTACTCACCCGAGGCCCTAACGAGGATTCAGGGAGGTGGTTAAGGGTTGAGCGCGGAAGTCTTCGAGGGGCTAACGGGGAGGAAGGTGCTTGAGGAGGCGTACAAGCGCCTCCTACCGGCGTCAGCCTACCTAATAAGCTCCACGGCGGGCTTCGCCGCCTCCATAGTGGTGTTCACGACCTGGCTAATCAAGTCGCTGAGGGGTAGGTACAGGGAGTTCAGCATTAAGGAGGATGATAAGGTCGTGGCTAAGCTCCTCAAGGACATTAAGGAGCAGGAAGCTAGGGTGAGGCTCCTCGAGAAGGCTAGGGAGAAGGCGGTTAAGGAGGGGAGGTACGTGGGCACCATCGAGGAGGTACTCAACGCCGAGAAGGCGGTGCTGGATAACTTAAGGGTTGAGCTCGAGTTAAGGCAGCTCCGCCTTGAAGCGCTGAGGAGGTTGAGGGCGATAGGTGATGCGAAGCTCACGGCGGAGGTTGAGAGAATGGTTGAGAAAATAGAGTCAGGCAAGGGGTTCGAGGAGGAGGAGCTGAAGGTGCTCAAGGACCTTGAGGAGAGGTGGAGGAGGAAGGAAATACAGATCGCGGCGCTGAGGGAGGTGCTGAGGCGTGCTATGTGACCCCTCCTCGATTAATAGAAGGTTTTTAATCATCGTAAGGAAACACTCAAACAGGTTTTGTAGGTGGGTCGAATGCTAGGTAGAATATTCAAGAGGAAGGACTGGCTCGAAACGGTTAAGCCGGAGGAGCTGGAGAAGGAGCGCTTAAGGATAGACAATCAAATACAGCTCCTCTCACGCGAGATCCAGAGGCTAGAGAAGGCTAAGAAGGACCTCTTCAGGCAGGGGATAGGTAAGTCCGAAGTTGAGAAGATGCTCCTAGCTGAGAAGATCAAGGACATAGACGCTGAAGTGAAGATGAAGCTAAGGGAGTACAACTCCCTCATGAAGCAGCGCAGAGCCCTAAGCAACCTACTAAGGCTGAAGAAGTGGGAGGCGAGGCTGAAGGAGAAGGGGATCTGGGAGAAGATAAAGTCCGTTGAGCCCGAGAGACTCATCAAGGCGCTAACGGAGGTCGAGTTCCAGGAGGACATGTTCGAGAAGAACGTCGACAAGATAAACGAGATCCTAGGAGCGCAGTTCGCTAGGGTCGAGGTCGATGAAGCAACCAAGGAAATCATGCAGATGTGGGAGAAGGTAGAGAAAGCCGAGCTAAGTCCCGAAGCCGTGGAGGAGGAACTAACCGTCAAGCTAAGAGAGAAGGAAGAGGAGGAAGAGGAAGAAAAGGAGTACACGTGAGGGCCTCAAGCAGGCACGCCTCAGAACCCACGGCGAAGCCTAAAGCCGAGGAATGTTTTTGAACGCCGCAAAGGTCGGCCCCTTAATTCCGGCCTCCCCTCAGGGCGGGAGGCACTCACCAGCAATGAATGCGTGCGGGGTAGGCGTAAGTGGGTGTGGACCCAACATCATTCCTCCACGAGGAGGTGCGTAAGGCGAAGAGGAAGCTCGAGAAAGCCCTAGCTAAGGGCGACACCCTAGCCGCGGCCAGGCAGGCTAGGAGGGTCGCCGAGCTACTTAGGGAGCTAGCCAAGTACAAGCGCGTTGGCGGCGAGGACCTCCTGAAGCTAGCTAAGGAGTACGAGGCCCTGGCAAGGAAGCTGAGAAGCGGTGAGGCAGTACCCGTAGCCCAGCTACCTAAGGAGGTTAGGGAGGAGTTAAGGAAGCAACCAGTGACCCACGTGGGGAAGCCTAAGGCGGTTAGGGCGGGTGAGGCCTCACGCTTGGACGCGGAGTTCGAGACGCAGGCCGAGGCCCTCATAGCTAAGGCGGACGTCACGTGGGACGACATAGCGGGCCTGGACGAGGTCAAGAAGGCGTTGATGGAGGCGATATACTTTTCAATAGCGAAGCCGGAAGCCCCCGTAAAGATAGAGCCCCCCAGGCGCTTCCTCCTATACGGCCCGCCAGGCACGGGCAAGACGATGCTCGCCATGGCCGCTTCAAACATGCTTAAGGCAACGTTCTTCAACGTGAGCGTGGATCGCGTCCTCTCACGCTACGTAGGCGACTCACCCAGAATGGTATCAGCGATATTCCGCGTAGCCTACAGGAAGGCACCCTCAATAATATTCTTCGACGAAATAGAAACCCTAGTGGCGAAGAGAGACACGGGAAGAGAGGCAGCTACGGGCGTGGTTCAAACCTTCCTAACGGAGCTCGACGGCTTCAAATCAAAGCAACTCGACAAGCCAGTAGTAGTGATAGCCGCAACGAACAAGCCATGGATGCTCGACGAAGCAATACTATCAAGATTCGAAAAACGCATATACATACCCCTACCAGACAAGGAAGCAAGGAAACAATTATTCAAACTAGAAATAGAGAAGAAAGGATTCAAACTCCAAGGAATAACCTACGACGAACTAGCGGAGATAACCCAAGGCTACTCTGGCAGAGACATTAGAAACGCATGCAAAGAAGCAATCATGGCAATGCTAAGAAGGGCAAACCCACACATATACGAAACAATAACAAAAGCAGAAAACCTTCAGCAACTACAGCAAGCAAAATACAGGGTAGAATCAATAACCAAAGAAGAAATACTCACAGCAATACGGAAAGTGAAACCAGCAACAACGCCGCAACAGATACGGAAGTATGAGGAGTGGGCGAAGCAACATGGTGCCGCCTAAGCAAAGCTAATTTAAGAGTAGCGGAGTAAATGAATGATAAGGGACGATGGCATACCTTGATAATAGAAAGAGGATCTGCAGTGACTCCCTCCTTAGGAGGCCAGCTAGGTTTGCTGACCTCGTTATTAGGTGTGGAGCCTAGGGTTGAGGTGGTGGTGTAGTGGTGAGTGAGGAGGTGTTGAGGGAGGGGCGCTTAGCGATCCTTGCGGCCGTTGCGGCTGCCTTAGCTATAGCGGCTTTCTCTTACGTTGTGTCTGAAGTAGTTCGCGTGGCTTTAAGGGTTGAGGCTGGGGGCGTGGTCGATATTGGCGACGTTATCGTTACCTTAGTTAAGTCGGCCGTCCTCATAGTGTTTTACGGGGTTGTTCTGAAGATTGTTAGGGTGGCTGTGTGGAAGCGTGACGCGTGGGCTTCTTTCTGGATCTTCGTAACGGCGTTAATAGCTCTCTACGTTGCTGGCGTGGTGAGGGACTCGCTGGGCTTCACCGCGCCACCGCAGCTTGAGTTCCTCACATACGTCGGTAAGATGGGGACTAGCTTGGCTTACGTGGCGATAGGTATGGGCATGGTTACGGCGCTATTCACAGGGATATTCAAGCACCGGCCAATGCCCCACCGTCGCGAAGCGGGGCTGGGTAGCCCGCTAGCATCAAGCCCTCCCCCACCTTCCCCGCCACCCCCGCCGGCACGGGTTACTAGGAGACCGGCTGGCACCTCAGCAACTATGGGATCGCCTAGCTCGAGGCACGTTAAGTCAGGTGTAAGTAGTTGGGGTAGCGTGAGTGAGTTCCTTAGGGCGCGCATACCCTGCATTGACGTGCGTGGAGTTACCCCGCCGTTGAGCGGGAAGAGATTCGTGGTTGGTGAGGGATTGGCGAGGTTAGTTAGTGGGTTCCCCCTACTCAACGCTGAGTGTTCCTTAGTCGGGTGCGGTGGCTGGGGCTGCGTTTACGCCTGCAGGGTTGAGGACGGGTCGCTCGTAGCCCTCAAGCTGCATAGGGTCTTAATACCCGTGCTTGAAGGCGGGAGTGACTGGGCTGAGGCCCCCACACTCCCGGAGTCGCTGGTTAGGGGCGTGACGTCGGAGGTTGAGGCCGTTAAGAGGTTAAGACACCCGAACGTGGTTAAGCTGATGGCGTACTCTGAGGTAGCGCCGCTAGTGATTTACGAGTTCGTCGAGGGAGGCTCGCTGAGGAAGTACTTAAGGAGCTTCCGAGGTGACGTGAGGTCCGTAGCTATCCTAGGGATCCAGGTCGGCGATGCGTTAAGGTACATCCACTCTAGGGGGCTAGTGCACGGCGACGTAAAGCCAGGCAACATACTCGTGACTAAGGAGGGCTTCGTCAAGGTTGGGGACTACTCGAGCGTCAGGAAGTTGCTTGAGGTAACGTCCATGACTAGGGAGGCAACGCTCTGCACGCCCGGGTACTGCGCCCCAGAGCAGGTCTTCAGCGACCTAGCGGCTAAGGCCGGCGAGGCCGGGATGGAGAACAGGGTTGACGTGTATCAGCTGGGTAACCTCCTCCTCGAGGCCCTGACGGGTGAGGTGGTGGACGGGGTGAAGGCTGTGAGGTCGCCGGGGGCCGTGAGGGAAGCCCTGAGTAGGGTGGGTGACCCTAAGCTAAGGGGGCTCCTCAGGGAGATGCTCGACGTTAACCCCGTGAATAGGCCTTCGGCGGATGAGGTTGTTAAGCGCTTAGTGTCCATGCTGTGACTCACGCCAGCTACGGAACCTTAAAGGTAAAGTTTCTATGGGCGTATTCATTAACTTGGTGGTTTAAGCGTTGATCCCGTCGGTAGTGATGTTGCTTAAGAAGAGGCTGAAGCTGCTGGTGATGCTGAGGAGGAGTAAGCTGAGCTACGTCGCCCTAGTGTTCGTCGCTTCAGTGCTCATCAACGGGTTCCTCTTCTACTTAACTGAGGGTGTCTTGGGTGGGCGTGCTGACATAACCTTATGGAGGGCCTTCTATTGGGCGGTGGTGACGATGGCTACCGTAGGGTACGGGGACGTGACCCCGGAAACCACTTGGGGCACCCTCGTGACGGTCGAGACCGTGGTTGTCGGGATAGCGGTGTTCACCATGCTCGTTTCCGTGCTGGCTGAGGAGTTTATGAACGCCTCCCTCAAGAAGAGTATGGGGTTAGGCAGGTTGAGGAGGGTGGACATACTCGTCATAGGTGATGAGGAGACCTGCAGGGAAGCCCTAGACGAGCTACAGCTAAACGAACCCAACGCCAGGATAGGGTGGCTCCTCCCCCAACCACCGAAGCAGCCCCCGCAGAACGTGGACTTCGTGGCCGGCGACCCGACAGATGAGTCGGTCCTTAAGAGGGCGGCCGCCGATAAGGCGGGGAAAGTGGTTGTATGCCTTTCCGACGACTCGAAGGCCGTGCACACTGTCCTCATGCTCAGGAAGATGAATAGGGACGCGGAAGTCGTCTGCCTAGCGAAGAGCAGTAAGGCGAAGGAACTCCTGGAGGAGGCGGGCGCAACACGCGTAATACCATCCAAAATCCTAGGCAGGCTACTCGCGTCAGCAACCTTCGAACCCGGAGTCGCGGACTTCCTCAGCGAAGTAACCACGGCTAAGGGCACAGCGGACCTGATAGAGTATAGGGTCGGGAAGGACGAGGCGGGACATACGATCGCGGAGATGGAGGCCTCACTACCCAAGAAGGTCGGAGGCCGGGCCGTAAAGGTAGCCGCGTTAATCCGAGGCAATAACCTAATAGTCGCGCCGCAAGCCAACAGCAAGGTCGAGGAAGGGGACAGGTTAGTATGCATTAAAGCGGTGAAGTGACTCAAGAAGTTAAAAAGAGCCTTGGCAGGGTGCCAGCCAAGCACCGGTGATGCAACAGTCACTTATTCACTTTGAGTCTTGGTGGGTAGTTGTTTTCTTGGTGCCAGTCGTAGTCTGGGTTGTTGCTTTTGACCTGTATGAAGTATCCTCGCGTGTAGGTGCTGTAGAATAGGTGGCTGTGGTGGTG
>Ga0256914_1000411_pt1 | contig 42254 bp, 41 predicted proteins | sample HulkmetaG_FD_191571 | JGI IMG/M metagenome (GOLD analysis project Ga0256914, IMG submission 191571) | Hydrothermal chimney microbial communities from Main Endeavour vent field at the Juan de Fuca Ridge, Pacific Ocean - Hulk | ecosystem: Environmental > Aquatic > Marine > Hydrothermal vents ... | reverse complement strand
TATCCTTTAAAACAGACATGTTGCGGACAGCCTATGGCAAATACAGGTTGTGCAAGTGATACAAAAAAATTAGCTCTTAGATTTATAGATATATTTTACAAATTTGACTATATAGTGGCTCCAAGTGCAAGCTGTGTTTCTATGGTAAAAAATCACTATAGCGATTTTATTGAAACTGATAAAAAATATCAAAAAGTTCAAAACTCTATATATGAGATATGCGAATTTTTAACCGATATAGTTAATGTAAAAGAACTTGATGTAAGTTTTCCGCATAAAGTGGGTTTTCATCAAAGTTGCCATGGACTGAGAGAACTTTATCTTGGCACCGCTTCAGAATTAAATGAACCCTACTACTCAAAACCGCTAAAGCTTTTAAAAATGGTAAATGATATAGAAATAGTTAAATTAAAAAGACCGGACGAGTGTTGTGGTTTCGGAGGAACTTTCAGTATAAATGAACCCGAAATATCTATAAAAATGGGCAATGACAGAGTGCTTGATCATTTAAATGCAGGTGCAAAATATATAGTTGGATATGATAGTTCATGTCTTATGCATATGGATGGAATTATAAAAGCCAATAATTATGATATAAAGATACTGCATATAGTCCAAATCCTTGCAGGTTTAGAAAATGAGTCATAAAGATAAGGCTAAAGAGTTTTTAAAAGATATCTCTTTTGCTTCTTGGCAGGATGAAGCTTTGTGGTTTGTAAGAAGCAAAAGGGATATTGCAGTAAAAGAGATAAAAGAGTGGGAAGAGTTAAGAAAAAAAGCTGACAATATAAAAGCCCATACTATAAGCCGATTAGAATATTATCTTGAAGAGTTTGAAGAAAATGCCAAAAAGAACGGTATGGTTATACACTATGCAAAAGATGCACTTGAACACAATAAAATAGTTTTTGATATTTTAAAAAAATATGGAGTTAAAAAAGTTGTAAAAAGCAAATCAATGCTTACCGAAGAGTGTCGTTTAAATCCGTTTTTAGAGCATAAGGGCATAGAAGTAATAGATACTGATTTGGGAGAGAGAATAATTCAGTTAAGAGGTGAAAAACCAAGCCATATAGTTCTTCCCGCAATTCATCTTAAAAAGGAACAAGTCGGAGAAACTTTTAGAAAATTTTTAAAAACCAAAGATGGCAATAATGATCCGACTTATCTTACAAAAGCTGCGAGAGAACATTTAAGAGAAAAATTTTTAAGTGCCGATGCGGCTATTACGGGAGTAAATTTTGCTATAAGTGAGAATGGAAGTTTTGTAGTCTGCACAAATGAAGGCAATGCGGATATGGGAACAAGCCTTACAAATCTTCATATAGCTTGTATGGGGATAGAAAAAATCATACCGAAAGTCAGTCATTTAGGTATTTTTATCAGACTTTTGGCAAGAAGTGCAACAGGACAAGCTATTACCACTTATACTTCACACTACATAAAACCGGCAAATCATACAAAGATTCATATAGTTATAGTAGATAACGGGCGTAGCAAGATGCTTTCTAAAAAAGAGTTTGTTAAATCATTACAGTGTATTAGATGCGGAGCATGTATGAACACATGCCCGGTTTACAGAAGAAGCGGAGGACACAGTTATCCTTATGTAGTACCGGGTCCTATAGGATCATTGCTTGGTTCAAGCAGAGACTTAAAACATAACGGTGATACGGTATTTGCATCTACTCTTTGCGGAAGTTGCAATAATGTTTGCCCGGTTAAAATAGATATTACTCATCAACTTTTATCTTACAGGAAAGAGTATGTAGATAAAGGTTATTTGAGTCTAACAAAAGTAAAAATTTTAAACATTGCAACATTTGTATTGTCTCATCCGGCTTTGACAAAAATAGTATTTAAAATTTTAAAAATTATACTACCTTTGCTTCCAAAGAGTCTAAATTTATGGGGAAAAGGCAGAGAACTTCCCAATTTTGCGAAAAAAAGCTTTAGGGAAATTTACAAAGAGAGCCAAAATGAAAAATTCTAAAAATCAATCAAAAAAAGAGATATTCAAAGCCATAAGAAAAGCAAATTTAAAAGAGATATTGCTTGATGAAAATAATATAAACTCAAGTATATATAGCGAAAAGATAAAAACTTTTAAAGAAGCACTTAAAAAAGCCGGAGGTAAATCTTTTGAAATTCAAAAAGAGCAAATAGCCAAAAAAATATCAAAACTTTTTGGAAATGATAAGAAAATTATCTCTTATATCGACGATATAAAAGATAATATAATTGAAAAAAAGGATATTGAAAAAGCTTATGATTTAAAAGACATAGATGTAGCTGTGGTGCAGGGAGATATGGGTATTGCAGAAAATGGTGCCGTTTGGTGCAATGATAAAAATATACCTTTTAGAGCTATTTTTTTTATCGTTAAGACTCTTGTTGTGGTAATAAAAAAAGAAAATATCTTAAACAATATGCAAGAAGCCTATGAGAATATAGATATAAATTTATCAAATTTTGGAGTTTTTATAAGCGGACCTTCAAAAACTGCAGACATTGAGCAATCATTGGTCATAGGAGCACATGGGGCTGTTGAGCATTTTGTCTTTCTTGTATAAAAAAGTATAAAATTGATAAAATGTATGATTTAAAAAGATTAAAAATAGAACAAAAAGACCGTATAGGAGATTTTAGCCTATACTATGCTCCCGTATAAAGTTGTCTTGGTCTTGCAATCTTAGCTTTCTTATCTTTTTTTAATTCCATCCATTGGCTTATCCATCCTACGGTTCTTCCTATGACAAAGATGGCAGTAAAAAGATTTCTTGGAATCCCGAGAGATGTTAGTATAACACCGGAATAAAAGTCTATATTTGGGTAAAGATTTCTTTTTATAAAGTATTCGTCATTTAAAGCTATCTCTTCGATTTTATGTGCGATTTCAAGTAATTTTGAGTCCAAATTTAATTCATCTTTTAATTGGTCTTGTAATTTTTTAAGTATTTTTGCTCTTGGGTCAAAGCTTTTATAAACTCTGTGTCCAAATCCCATAAGCCTGAAAAAATCATCGGGGTCTTTGGCTTTTTTTATATATTTATCTACATTTTTTATATTACCGATTAATTCAAGTTGAGATATGACCGATTCATTTGCACCGCCATGTGCTCTGCCCCAGAGTGCATTGATACCTGCTGATATGGCAGCATACGGATGAGCTCCTGTAGATGCAACAGTCCTAACGGTTGTGGTTGATGCATTTTGTTCATGGTCTGCATGAAGAGTAAAGATAGTATCAAGTGCTTTTATCTCTATCTTGCTTATTTCTCTTGGAGCTTTTTTACCAATATTTCTATGCATTTTACCACCAGGATATGCTCTCATCATATATAAAAAATTTTCGGTAAAATATCTGTCAATATCAGGCTGAATAATAGGAATGCCAAGTACTCTTCTATAGGCAAAAGCTGTAAGTGTAGGAATTTTGGCTATGATTCTTGCTGCCATTTCTTTAAAATCTTTATCATCTTTAACATTTAAATGATCAAAATAAAAAGCAGACAAAGCACTGACTGCAGATGAGAGCATTGCCATAGGATGGGCAGTTCTTGGAAAAGAGTCAAAAAGTTTTCTTAAGCCCTCATCTATAAAAGCTCTATGTCTTAATTCATTATCAAATACCAAAGCCTCATTTTTTGAAGGAAGATTTCCGTTTAAAAGCAGATAACATACTTCTATATAATTGTATTTTTCTGCCAACTCTTCTATGGGATATCCTCTGTATCTGAGTTCGCCTTTTTCTCCATTTATGAAAGTTATATCCGATTTACAACTTGCCGTAGAAGTAAAGCCCGGGTCGTATGTAAACATTCCCGTATCTTTGTAAAATGTTCTGATATCAAGAACTTTCGGACCTCTGCTTCCTTTTAGCACAGGATACTTATATGTTTTATTTCCAATTTTTATAGTTGCGATATCGGACACAATAATCCCCTTTTTTTACCTTTGGTAAAATTTATTTTTATGTATTATATCGGATTATTTTTCAATACCGTTTAAAATTGGAACAAATTTACAACTTTCAAGTTCAATTTTTATAATCTCATTTTCTTTTTTTGTAAATCTGGTGATAATATGTCCGCTTTCTTTTTCTATCGGAGCTACTATCATACCCCCGTTTTTAAGTTGATCAAATATCTTTTGGGGAATTTTTTTGGCGGTTGCAGAAAAGAGTATCCTGTCAAACGGAGCAAAACTGCTCCATCCGTTTTGACCGTCATCACATCTAACATTTATATTTGTAAGATTTAATATCTTAAATCTCTCTTTTGATTCATTTGCAAGTTTTTGTACCCTTTCTACTGTAAAAACTCTTCTTACCATTTTACTTAAAATAGCAGCCTGATAACCACTTCCGCAGCCTATTTCCAAAATCGAATCAACATTTTTATCTATCATAAGATATTCAGTCATTTTAGCAACAGTTAAAGGAGAACTTATCCATTGGCTTGAGGATAACGGCAGAGCATCAAGTCTATAAGCAAAATGTTTAAATCCAAGAGGAACAAACATTTGCCTATCTATTTTTGAAAATGCTTCTTTTGTCAATTTTCTCAAAGTAAATATTTTATCTATCTCATCAGCCATTTTTTTACATTTTTGCAGTTGCAGTTTTTCAGTCAATTTATTATCCCTACATTAAGATATTTTCGCATTTTTTTTATCTCTTTTAAATCTATACTTTTTTGCAAGAGTGATTTTCTATCATCTTTATACATTTTTCCAAAAGGAGAGGATATGAGTGAACTTTTTGCCATATCGCTATCGGCACTGTTGGCTATACAAACAAAACATTGGTTTGCCAAAGACAGAGCATTGCCTAAAATCTCAAGATGTTTTTTTCTAAGTTTACCCCAAAGAGAAGGTACCAATACAATATCAGCCCCTTGTATTCTTTTCCAAATATCAATAAATCTAAGTTCAAAACAGATGATAATGGCATATTTTATACCTTCAATCTCAAAAATTTTTATATCTTCCGCTTTGCCGGCTTTAAAATATTTATCCTCATTGCCAAATTTAAACAGTTGGTATTTGTCTCTTTGAAAAGCCAATTTCCCATTATGATAAACTTTTGCTCTGTTTACAAATGCATTATCATCTTTTTCCATCATGGTTAAAGATATGGTTTTGTCTTTTGATAATTGTTTTATCTCATTTTTAATCTCTTTTGAAAAATCAACCGCCTTTTGCATATTTTGATAGCAAAAATTACTTAGACACAGCTCCGGTGCGGTTATGATGGAATTTTTTGGAGATTTTTTTACAAGTGAAGAGAATTTTTTAAAATTCTCTTCAAAATCAAACTCTTTATAGTTAAACTGAAGTGCAACCAACTTTTTAGAAGTCATCAAAAGTTAGACTTCCTTTGGAATAGTTTGTAACATTTCCTTCAAAAAAATTAGTTTTTTGATCATTAAACTTGCTAAAACTGTCAACCCATTTTATAGGATGTCTTGCATCATACAAAGGTTTTAATCCTACTGCCTTAAGTCTGTCATTGGCAAGATATTTTATATATTCATCTATGATATCATCAGTAAGCCCGAGTATTTGTCCGTTTGTTATATATTTTCCCCAAGCTATTTCAAGTTTTACCGCTTCTTCAAACATATGATAAACTTCATCTATAAGTTCATTTGTAAAAAGATCCGGTCTCTCTCTTTTTGTTGCATTTATCATATTTTGAAAAAGAAGGAGATGCGTTACTTCGTCTCTTTGAATAAATCTTATCATTTGTGCGGAGCCCAGCATCTTGCCACTTCTTGCAAGAGTGTAAAAAAAGGTAAAACCACTATAAAAATAAAGACCCTCCAGGATTTGGTTGGCAAACATTGCTTTTACTATATTGTCTTCAGTTGGATTTTCTGCCAAGTTTTCATAAACACTTGCTATATAGTCATTTTTACCTTTTAACTGTTTGTCGCTTCTCCACATTTCGTATATTTCATCGGTATTGCTTGAAATACTGTCAACCATAACCGCATAGCTTTGAGAGTGCAGGGCTTCTTCGTAGGCTTGTCTTACAAGTATAAGATTGATTTCAGGTGTTGTTATAAAAGGATTTACATTGTCTATAAGATTGTTTGTTTGCAAAGAATCCATAAAAATAAGCTGAGAAAGAGCTTTGTCATAGGAGATTTTCTCCTGTTCGGTTAAAAGCTTGTAATCTCTTACATCCTGTGTCATATCAACCTCTTTTGGAAACCATGTATTGTTTAACATCATATCCCATAGATTGTATGCCCATTGGTATTTTATTTTGTTTAATTCAAAAATTCCTGTTGGGTTTCCTCCGAAAATTTTTCTGTCGCTTACTCCTTCTTTTGAGTCAGGATTATATATCTTTTTTCTCTCCACTTTTTTCTCCTTAAGCCATTTTTACTTTTTTATCACCTTTTTGAATTTCTCCTATGATATATCCGTCAGAATTATCCAAAATCTTTTGTACATTTTTTTTATCTGCTATTAAAACCATGCCGACTCCCATATTGAAAGTTCTGAACATTTCTTCTTCGTCTATAAAATCACTCATATATTCAAAAATGGGAAGAATTTTTATATCATCTTTTTTTACAACCGCCATCATATCATTTGGCAGTGCTCTGGGAAGATTTTCAGTAATTCCGCCCCCTGTTATGTGTGCCAAAGCATTAATGTACGGTTTTAGTTTTTTAAAAGTTTTTACATATATTTTTGTCGGCTCAAGCAGTATGTCTATAAGTTTTTTATCTTCAAATTTATCTTCAAATTTATGTTTCATTTTATCAAAAAACAGTTTTCTAACAAGTGAAAAACCATTTGAATGTATGCCGGAGCTAGGAAGTGCTATAAGTATATCCCCCTCTTTGACTCTGCTTACCCTGTCAAGTTCGTCTTTTTCGGCAATACCTACGGCAAATCCGGCAAGATCGAAATCATCTTTTTGGTACATTCCCGGCATCTCCGCCGTTTCCCCTCCTATAAGAGCACACTCACTTTGCAAACATCCCTCGCTTATGCCTTTTACTATGGCAGTTGACTCATCAACAATAAGTTTGGAAGTGGCATAATAATCAAGAAAAAACATAGGAGTTGCAAAATTGCAAATAAGATCATTTACACACATAGCAACCAAATCTATGCCAACCGTGTCAAACTTTTTAGCCTCGATTGCAAGTTTTAATTTTGTTCCCACTCCGTCAGTAGCACCAAGGATAACAGGCTTGGTGTATCCGCCCGGAAGTTCATAAGCTCCCGCAAAAGAGCCGATGCCTCCTAAAACTTGAGCATTGAAAGTTTTTTTTACATAAGGTTTTATCTCTTCAACAAACCTAACACCCTCATCTATGTCAACACCTGAATCTTTATAACTTAATTTATCATTCATAATAACTCTTTTCTTATCTTTTTAATCTTTCCAACTACAAGGAGGAAATATTTTTTTAAAAAACCAAATTGAAGGGCAAAAATTGGTAAATGCCCATATAAGTAGCATAACTATTACAAAAGATTGCAATACTACGGCAACTTGAAACATACTTTTATCACCATTTGCTCCCATGGCAAAAAGATACATTATAATTCCAAGAACTATAGCAGTTAAAATTCTTTGCATTCTTTGATAGCACATATATGCCTCCTTTTTTATGTAGGGTATCAATTAGTTATTTTATCCAATTTGTGATAAAATACAGATTATGAAATTGATAATAACAGGCGGTATTGCTACAGGAAAAAGTACGGTTTGTAAAATTTTTAAAGAATCGGGTTATGAAGTAGTGGATGCTGATAAGATTGCTCATCAAGAGCTTGAAAATTCAAAAGATGAAATAGTAAGAATTTTTGGAAATAAAATTGTTACAAATGGCAAAATTGATAGAAAAAAACTTGGGAATATTATTTTTGCAGATAAGAAAAGCAAGAGTAAACTTGAGAAGGTATTGCATCCGAAGATTAGAAAAGAGATAGAAAAAACTGTTGAAATTTTGGAAAAAGAGGGTAAAAAATATATAGTTGACATTCCACTTTATTTTGAAAGCGGGAAGTATAAAGCTGATAAAGTCATACTTGTTTATGCTCCGAAAAAACTACAGCTTCAAAGAGTGATGCAAAGAGACAAACTCTCCGAAAAAGAAGCCCTTGAGCGAATAGAAAGCCAAATAAAAATAGAGGCAAAAAAACAAATGAGCGATTTAGTTATAGAAAATTCAAAAGATATAGAAAAATTAAAAGATGAGGTTAAAAATGCAATTTTCCAAATACAGTGCAAGTGGTAATGATTTTGTCATATTTTATACATTTTTGGAAGCCGACAGGAGTGAATTGGCAAAAAAATTATGTCATAGACAGTTCGGTATAGGAGCAGACGGTCTTGTTGTCATACTTCCCGGTGATAAAAAAGAAGAGTATGATTTTAAGTGGCAATTTTACAACAGTGACGGCAGTGAAGCGGCAATGTGCGGTAATGCAAGCAGAGCAGTAGCACACTATGCTTTTATCAACGGATTGTGTAAAAAGAGTACGAAATTTCTTACCAAAGCCGGCATTATTGAAGCTGAAGTTGAAGGTGATATCGTAGAATCGGCTTTAAGTGAGACAAAGATACTAAAAGAAGAATTTGAAGAGAGTGGTTTTACATGGTCTTTTTATGATACCGGTGTTCCGCATCTTGTTACTTTTGTTGATGATTTAAATGCTTATGACAAAAAACTTTGTATATATATGAGAAATAAATACAATGCCAATGTAAATTATGCCAAACTTGAAAAAGGAAAAATGTATGTAAGAACCTATGAAAGAGGGGTAGAAGATGAAACACTTGCCTGCGGCACAGGTATGGCGGCTTGTTTTTTTAGTGCTCTTAGAAAAAAACTTATAGGTAATTTTATAGAGGTTTATCCAAAAAGCCAAGAAAGATTAATCTTATCTTATAAAAATAATAAAATATATTTTAAAGGAAAAGTTGTAAAAGTTTTTGATATAATAGAATATATATAATAAAGCAGGAGAGATAATTGAAGAAAATTTTAGCGATATTTTTGCTATTTTCAACACTTGTTTTTGCCGGAGGATTGCCATCTTGGTACTATAAGATAAAAAATGTCTCCACTCAAAAACAAAAATTTGTCGAGATTATATTGCCACTTATAAAAAAAGCAAATAAAAAAACTTTGGCACAAAGAAGATTTGTTGAAAATTTTTTTGACAAACTTGAAAAAAAAGGTTTTAAAGCTATAAAAAAAGATGAGCTTAAAAAATTGGTAAAATTATCCAAGAAGTATAAAATAAAACATTTGTTTGACAAATTCGAGTATCTTCTAAAAATAGACAAGGTGCCCGAGTCCTTAGCTCTGACACAGGCTGCTATAGAGAGTGCTTGGGGGAAAAGCAGATTTGCTAAATATGCCAACAATATCTTTGGTCAGTGGACTTTTAAAGCAAAGGGCTTGGTGCCGGAACACAGAGCAGAGGGAAAAACCCACAAGATAAAAATATTTCCATCTTTGCAAGTTTCAGTAAATGCATATATTGCCAATTTAAACAGGAATAGAGCATATAAAAATTTTAGATTTCAAAGATATCAGGCAAGACTTTTAAATGAAATGTACAGCGGTCTTGATGCTGCAGAAACTTTAAGAGAATATTCTGAACTAAAAGAGAAGTATGTGCATATGATAAAGAAATTTATGCAAAAAAACCGATTTTTAAAATATGACACCATAGATAAAAACAGCAATACGAAAAACAATGTGCTAATGTTTGCACTTAATCGGAATTTTTAAGCTTATCCACAAAATTCCCTTTTTATACAATGTTTTAACGATATGATAAAAAGGGAATCCCCCTTCTGTCTAAAAAGACTCATAGATATTTTATAAAATATTATTAAACATAATTTCAGTATTAATTTAAAATTTTTATGTTAGAATTTTTTAAGTAGGGTAAAATTACAAAAAGAATGAAAACTTAAGTTTAAGGAGGTTTAAGGTAAAAGATTTTTAAAATTGTCTGTCGGCATAGCTGCTGTTTTTTATTTTTTAGTGGTTGTGCTCCCTCAATGTCAACCGGAGCTCCGGAGGCAAAAACAACAGCAACAGGATCGGCCGGCGGATCAAATGCACAAAATGCAAACAAAGGTTTGGAAAAATGTAAATCTCCTCTTGGTACTTTGGCTATCTATGAAGATAAATCAGAGCCTTGGTATCAACAACTCAGAAATGATTATAGACTTCCGTCAACCATACCGGTTATAAGACTTTTGGCACAGCAATCAAACTGTTTTGTTATAGTTGAAAGAGGAAAAGCCATGAAACAAATGATGGCTGAGAGAGAACTTATGAAATCAGGAGAATTAAGAGGAAGTTCCAATTTTAGAAAGGGACAAATGGTTGCAGCTGATTATACGATGACACCTTCTATTACATTTAGTCCAAACAATACTGGAGGAGTGGGAGGAGCTATCGGTGCACTTTTTGGCTCCGTTGTCGGAGGTGTAGCAGGCAGCATAAAAACAAGTGACGCAAGTACGGTTTTAACTCTTGTTGATAACAGAACCGGTGTTCAGCTTGCTGTAGCAGAAGGAAGTGCGAGAAATACTGATTTTAATCTTCTGGGAGGAATAGGACTTTCAACTACTGTTGGGGTAGGAGCTTATACAAAAACTCCACAAGGTAAAGTTATAGTGGCAGCTTTTACTGACTCAATGAACAATATTATAAAAGCAGTTAAAGCCTATAAGGCACAGCATGTTAAAGGCGGGCTTGGAAATGGAGGTAATCTTTCAGTTGACGGCCCTGACAATACGGGACTTTTACAAAGTTATGAAGGTGTTATTGTTAAAAGAGTTTATGACAAACCAAGCGGTCTTTGGAAATACAAAATAATAACAAAAGATAAAAAACAATCTTTTGATTTTACAAGTAAAAAAAAGATTATGTATAAATATGATTTGATTAAATTTAACTTAGTTGATGGAAAGGTGGATCCGGACTCTTTAAAGCTTTTGGAGAGAAGATATTACCAAAAATATTGGCAATAAATTTTGTATCAGCACAGACTTTGTTTGTGCTGATTTTATATACCTGCTTCTTTTATAGCTTCGGTTTGATAGTGGGTTATAAGGGGATCAATTATCTCATCAAAAAGTCCGCCTTGCATGATGGCATCCAATCTGTAAAGTGTTAGATTGATCCTGTGGTCTGTTATTCTGTTTTGAGGGTAATTATAAGTTCTAATACGTCCGCTTCTGTCCCCTGTGCCTACTTGGGTTTTTCTTATATCTGCATTTTCTTTTGCTTTTTCCTGCATTTCAAGCTCGTAAAGTCGTGCTTTTAAGACTTTCATTGCTTTATCTTTATTTTTATGCTGAGATTTTTGATCTTGATTGGTTACTACTATGCCGGTTGGTATGTGGGTTATTCTAACGGCACTATCGGTTGTATTTACACATTGACCTCCGCATCCGCTTGCTCTCATAACATCAATTTTTAAATCATTCGGATTTATATCTATTTCAACATCATCCACTTCAGGCATTATAGCAACAGTAATGGCTGAAGTATGCACCCTTCCTTGAGATTCTGTTTGAGGCACTCTTTGTACTCTGTGAGTTCCGCCTTCATACTTTAATCTGCTATAAGCACCCTTACCTTTTATGAGAACAATTATCTCTTTAAAGCCGCCGGCACTTCCTTCGCTACTGGAGATAATTTCACTTTTCCAATCTCTAAGTTCAACATATCTAAGATAAGCTTTAAAAAGATCTTCAACAAATAAAGCAGCTTCATCACCGCCTGTTCCGGCTCTTAACTCAAGATAGACATTTCTGTCATCATTTGGATCTTTTGGAAGGAGAAGAAGTTTTATATCTTCTTCAAGTTCAATTTTTTTCGGTTCAAGTTCTTTAAGTTCTTCTTTTGCAAGTTCACATAATTCACTGTCTTCTAAAAGCTCTTTGTTTTCTTTGATGCTTTCGCAAATATTTATATATTCTTCGGTTTTATTTTTTATGGATTCAAGTTCTGACTGCTCTTTTGACAGAGCAGTCATTTTTTCTATATCGTTTGCAATGTCAGGAGAGCTAAGCAGCTTGGTTATTTCATCATATCTATCTAAAAAAGGAGATAATTTCTCTCTTAACATTGTATTGCTATAAGTTATGCGGCAGTTGTTAAGTTGTTTACAAGATTATGAAGTCTGCTCACTTTTCTGGCAGCTGTATTTTTCTTTAAAACGCCTTTACTTACATATTTGTGTAAGTTTTTGTTAGCTTTTTTGAAAGCTTCTGCGGCGGCTTCTGCGTTGCCTTCCGCTACTGCTGTTTCAACAGCTTTTGTTATATTTTTAATTCTGGTTCTGTAAAATCTGTTTCTCTCAGTTCTTTTTTTGGTTTGTCTGATTCTTTTTTCAGCAGACTTGTGATTTGCCATAAAAGTTTCCTTTGTTAAATTTTTTAAGGTATGGATTATACTAAAAAATTAATTAAATATAACTGAAAATATTTGAGTTTAGCAAGATGCCTTGTCTGTAATTTTTAGAGCTATTTTTCAATAACTAAATAGTTGAAATTTAATTTCTTTACTATGTATATCTGTCATTAAAACGGGTTGTTTATATCGCTTCTTCGTTTTCTTCGTTGGTTCTGATTCTTATAACTCTTTCAATAGAGCTTACAAATATCTTTCCGTCTCCAATTTTTCCAGTTCTTGCCGATCTTATGATAGCTTCAATCGCTTTATCGACATCATCTTCTTTTACGATAATTTCTATTTTGATTTTCGGTAAAAAGTCAACCACATATTCCGCACCTCTGTATAGTTCGCTATGACCCTGTTGTCTTCCATAGCCTTTTACTTCACTGACGGTCATACCGCTTACTTCAACTTCGCCCAGGGCGTCTTTGACATCTTCAAGTTTAAAAGGCTTTATAATTGCTTCAATTTTTTTCATACTGCATTCTCCTGTAAAATAGTTAAATCCCCTGAAAATATTTATAGTTTGTCAGAGAATTTATAATGATATTTTACTATTTTTTATATTTATTTTTAATAAAGGGTGTCTCTAATAGCCTCAAAAATACAAATATCGCATCACAATTATGTACAGATTATTTTAAATATATTAAAAAATTATAGTTTAATATATATTTAAAAAATTTTACAGCTTTGCTAAAGTTTTTTGAGTGTAGAATTATATGATAAAAACACCGGTAATATTACCGATAAAAAGCAGGGATTATGCTTACTGTAAATATTGACAACAAAGATATTGAAGTCAATGACGGAGCATTGCTGATAGATGTAATGCTTAAAAACGGTATATCCGTACCTCATTTTTGCTATCATGAAGCTTTGGGTCCTGATGGAAACTGCAGAATGTGTATGGTTGAAATAGAAGGACAAAAAAGACCGCAAATTGCCTGTGACACCATAGTTAAAGAGGGTATGGTCGTAAGGACCAAGGGTGAAAAAATTGAAAAAGTAAAACGTGGAATTTTGGAATTGGAGCTTATAAATCATCCTACAGACTGTCCTATTTGCGATCAAGCCGGAGAGTGCAAGCTTCAAGAATACTATATGGAAATAGGTCTTTACGACAGCAGGCTTGATACTCCGAAAGTAAAATCTAAAAAACACATATATCTCGGAAGCGAAGTTATGCTTGATCAGGAAAGATGCGTACTTTGTAAAAGATGCGTTAGGTTTACTCAGATTTATACAAAAACCGATGATCTGATAGTGGAAAAAAGAAGTGACAAATCTGTTATCACAACTTTCCCGGGAGAAAAATTTGAAAATCCATATGCCGGAAATGTAGTGGATATTTGTCCTGTCGGTGCACTTACTGACAGAGATTTTAGATTTAAAAAAAGAGTATGGTTTTTGTCTCATGGGAACGGTATATGTATGGAATGTTCAAGAGGATGCAATCTTAGGGTCGGACATGATAAGGCAAAATATCAAGATGATATCATTTATAGATTTAAACCAAGAAGAAATGACAGAGTTAACGGATTTTTTATCTGCGACCATGGTAGATACAGTTATAAAAAAGAGAATGAAAATAGACTTTTTAGTCCAAAGATTTACGGAAAAGATATAGGCTTACAGGAGAGCATAGACAAATTAAGATACTATATTGAAGAAAATTCGCTGGTTATAGTTTCACCTTCTTTATCTCTTGAGGAACTTGCCTGTATAAAAGCATGGGCAGACAATAAAAACTTTAAACTGACAACTTCTCTTGAAGAGTACATTGACGAAAATTTTGAAGACAATCTTTTAAAAACAAAAGAGAAAGCCTCAAATATAAACGGTATAAGACTTTTAAATATCGAGATAGATGATAATATCAAAAAAAGTATAGAAAAGTATGATAATATCATAATATTTTCACATAAAATAGCATTAGAAAAAAGTGAAATTTTTAAAAATAAAAAAGTGATAAATTTTACAACTTTATCTAAAAATAGTGAACTGTACAAACTTTGTATGCCCATAGCATCGACTTATGAAAAAGAGGGGTCGTATATAAACTGTGACTGGATATTGCAAAAAAGTGAGAAGATTGTACACAAAGAGCTTCAGCCACCTACAATTATAGAAATTTTAAGTATACTCCAAGATGAATATATGGACGAAAATATAATCTGGAAAAAGTATCTAAACGATAATAAGATTTTTAAAAATATAAATTTAACTCTTTTAAAAAGCGACGGATATCAATTGGAGTTAGAGTAATGGGTTTGCTCGGAGTAAGTATAGTCATTATCAATATCCTGTTTGCCGTTATTGTCTCTTTGGGAGGAGTACCGGTGCTGGTTTGGCTTGAAAGAAGAGTTGCCGGGTTCATTCAAGACAGGTCAGGTCCCAACAGATGCAACATAGGAGGTTTCAGACTGGGAGGCCTTATTCAATCTTTTGCAGATATGCTCAAACTTGTTTTTAAAGAAGATATTGTGCCGACTCATATAAAATATAAATTTCTTTTTTCTCTTGCTCCCACTATTGTTCTTTTTTGTGCTATCCTGACTTTTAGCGTTATACCGTTTGCAGATAATTTGGTAATAAATGGCAAAACTTATATGCTCCAAGCTCTTCCTACGGGTGCGGGTATAGTATGGTTTATAGCTTTTGCAGGACTTAGTGTATATGGCATTATACTTGCAGGCTGGAGCAGTGACAATAAATACAGTCTTCTTGGCGGGCTAAGAGCAAGTGCAAGCACTATAAGCTATGAGCCGATTATGGCACTTTCGGTAGTTACAATGATAGTGATATACGGAACTATATCATTAAACGATATGGTCGTAAAACAGAGTGAGCTTATATTTGGCTTGATACCGGCATGGGGAGTTTTGCTTCAGCCTGTTGCCGCAATTACTTTTATAGTTGCCGCTTTTGCCGAAGCCAACAGAACTCCATTTGATTTGGCCGAAGGAGAGAGTGAAATAGTCGGAGGATTTCATACGGAGTATGGAGCAATGAAATTCGGACTTTTTTTCGTAGGTGAATATGTAGCCATGAGTGCTTCAAGCGGAGTTATCATAAGTATGTTTTTTGGCGGATACAATATACCTTGGCTTTCAACTCAGAGCCTAAAAGAGCATATAGATACGGTTTCTTATGCAATTATTGTACTGTTGCCGATATTTAGTTATGTATTTATAAAGTGGATGTATAAAAACAATAGATGGAAAAAGGCTGATGATAAAAGAAACAAAGAGAGTGCAATACTTGCTAAAGTAATTATAGGGTTTGATATAATTTTGACAATATTGCTTTTATACCTTAATTTAGTGGTAAAAACCGAGATTGTAGCTTCTGTTTTAACTGCACTTTTGCAATTTGGTACATTTGTTATAAAACTTTTTATGATGAATCTGGTATATATATGGGTAAGATGGACACTGCCTCGATTTAGGTATGATCAACTTCAAACTCTTTGTTGGAAATATCTTCTTCCTATATCCATAGGCAATCTTTTTGTAACTTCTCTTGTAGTAGTTGGATTCGGGTTGTAAAATGAAGATTAAAAAAATACCAAGATATGGGGATACTTTAAAAGAAAAGCTTTATTTACCTGCCATATTCGGCGGAATGAAAGTCACCTTTTCCCATTTTGTTAAAAATTTAAAAGATACGGATAATTTAAGAGTTATATGGTATCCCGAAGAGAGTCCGAAAGATATAACAAGCAGATACAGAGGAGTGCATAGATTGACCCACAGAAATGACGGAAGCATAAGATGTGTAGCCTGTTTTATGTGTGCAACGGCATGTCCTGCTGAGTGTATATTTATAGAAGCACAAGAGAGATTGGACGCAGTAGATGAAAAGGAGCCAAAAAGATTTGATATAGATTTGCTTGAGTGTATATTTTGCGGAGAGTGTGTGGAAGCATGCCCGTGTGATGCCATAAGAATGGATACGGGTATTTTTTCTTTTATAGGCAAAGACAGAGAGGATTTTATCCTTACAAAAGAAAAACTTTTGGCAAACAAAGAGTTTAAGGAAAAAAAATAATGGAAGTTATATTTGTAATTCTTTCATTTTTTGCCATAGCAAGTGCATTAGTAATGATATATGCAAAAGAGCCGATGACAAGTGCTCTTAGTTTTATGGTTACTTTGCTTTCTCTTGCGGGACTTTTTGCTCTTTTTAGTGCTTCATTTTTGTTTTTGGTGCAAATTATCGTATATGCGGGTGCAATTATAACATTGGTGCTCTTAATCATAATGTTTTTAAATATTCAAGAGGATAATTTACCGAAAGAGCCTCACAAGATGAGGTATATGTTTATATCGGCAATATTTGTTGTGCCCATAGATATAGCCATACTAAAAGCTGTTTTCGTTTTGCCAAAAAATGATATGTCAATTATGGCTGACGGATTTGGAAGTGTAAAGTCTCTCGGAATGGTCTTATACAAAGATTGGCTGCTTTCGTTTGAGCTGATATCTATACTTTTGATAGTTTCACTAATCGGCGCTATTGTATTTGCCAAAAGGAAGATATAATGAGCCTTTTTGAAGTAATGTTTACGGGAATTATGCTTTTTTCCATAGGTATAATAGGAGTTATATCAAGAAAAAATATCTTTGTTATATATATGTCTTTGGAGCTTATGCTAAATGCGATAAATCTTATGTTTATATCTGCTTCAAGATATTTTCACTCTATGAATGCACAAGTTATTTCTATGATGATTATAGCAATAAGTGCTGCAGAAGCGGCTCTTTTTCTATCGTTAGTCGTATTGTTGTACAAGAGAAAAGGTTCTCTTGATGCTGATGTATTCAACAAATTAGCTCAGCACAGGGATAAATCATGAATATATATCTTTTGTGGATTATACTCTCTCCGCTATTTGGATCTTTAGTGCTGGGTGCAATGTATTTGTATAGTGTAAAGATAAAAAAAATTAGTGATATCGTATTTGCGGCTATAGCTTTAATAACACCGTTCGTAAGTTTTATATTTACTTTTATGCTGTTTTTAAAATTGTATAACGGCTCAAATGATATGAGATATACCTTGTTTAAATGGCTAAAAGTTGCAAAATTTGATGTAAATATCACTTTTTTGGCTGATCATCTTTCCGTATTTATGGCACTTTTTGTTACATTTATCGGATGGCTTATCCATATATATGCAGTCGGTTACATGAAGGGAGATGAAGGATACGGTAAATTTTTTTCATACTTCAATCTTTTTCTTGGAATGATGCTATTGCTGGTACTGGGAAATAACCCTGTAATTATGTTCTTTGGATGGGAAGGTGTTGGCCTTTGCTCTTATCTTCTGATAAGTTTTTATTATAAAGATGCACAAAATGTAATAGCCGGAAACAAAGCTTTTATAGTCAACAGAATAGGAGATTTCGGGTTTATAATCGGTTTATCAATACTTTTTATATATGCAGGGATAAACGGTTTTGATTATATATCCGTACAACAGCATATTGCAACTGTACCGAAATCTACTTTGTCACTTATAGCCTTTTTTCTTTTTGTAGGAGCAATGGGCAAGTCAGCACAAATACCTCTTTATGTATGGCTTCCGGATGCTATGGCCGGCCCTACTCCTGTTTCAGCTCTTATTCATGCTGCTACCATGGTCACAGCCGGAGTGTATATGGTGTCAAGATTTCACTTTTTATATAGTTTAACTCCGGTCATAGGCGAGTTTATAGCCATTGTAGGTGCCCTGTCATCTTTATTTGCCGCAGTAATAGCCATGAAACAAAGAGATATCAAGAAAATTTTAGCATATTCTACTATATCGCAACTTGGGTATATGTTTGTAGCAGTCGGTCTTGGTTTTTACAGCTCAGGATTATTTCATGTATTTACCCATGCATTTTTCAAAGCACTTTTGTTTATGGGGGCGGGTGCTGTTATACTTCAGTTGCATCATGAGCAGGATATATTTCATATGGGAAGAATGAAAGATGCATCGAAAATAACCTATTATACATTTTTGATAGCAACTTTGGCAATTTGCGGTATTTTTCCTTTTGCGGGATTTTTTAGCAAAGATGAGATTTTGTTTGATGTATTTGCTTCGCACCACTATATTTTGTGGGCGATTGAGTTGTTTACGGCAGGATTGACGGCTTATTATATGTTTAGGCTTTTTTTTACGGTTTTTATTGCTCCAAAAAGCAGTAAAAGAATTGATAAACCCGAAACTCTTTCTTTCGTGGTAACATATCCGCTTATAGTTTTGGCTGTCGGCTCTTTGCTGTGCGGATTTATAGGAGTACCAAAAATTATGGGTGGTAGCAACTTTGTGGCTCATTGGTTCTTAATGTTTGGAGATGAAAATATAAAAAGTTCCGGCATAGTAGAATTTTTACTTATGGGATTAAATAGCATTGTTGTTTTAGTCGGAATTTACATAGCCTATAAAAAGTTTGCAATTATTGATTTAAATAGAGAAATAAAACTTTCAGGAATTATTTATAACAAATTTTATATTGATGAAATATACAATTTACTTTTTGTAAAAAATTTACAAAAACTCAGTAATTTTATAGGAAAAATTTTTGATAGAAAGTTCATAGACGGAACAGTTATGATGTTTGCCAAATCATTTTATAACATGGGAGAGTTTGTTTCGATACTACAAAACGGTAATGTCAGGTTTTATGCATTTTCAATGCTTTTGGGAGCAAGTGCATTTTTTACTTATTTGATATATGTAATGGGATAAAAAGATGGATGCGGGGATATTGAGCTATATTATATTTACTCCGATGGCAATGGCTTTTGTATTGATGATATCAAAAGCTGATGCCTCCACAACAAGAAATTTTGCTTTTTTAACCGGCATAGTGATACTTGTGCTTTCATTTAAAGTTTTTTTGGATTTTGAACCCGTTTCTTACATGCAATTTATAGAATTTCATCCGTGGATAGAAAATTACGGTATTAGCTATTATATAGGAATTGACGGCTTTTCACTCGTGATACTTATCCTTATAGCAGTCCTTGTGCCTTCGGGGTATCTTTTACTGTGGGAGGGAAGAACAAAGGGATATTGGATAAGTATGCTTTTAATCGAAAGCGGTATGCTTGGTGCACTGTTTTCTTTGGATTTGATACTTTTTTATTTCTTTTGGGAAACTATGGTGCTCCCTGTGTTTTTAATTATCGGAATGTTCGGTCATGAAGAAAAAGTTTACTCAACATTGAAATTTACCATATATACCATAAGTGGTTCTTTGTTTATGTTTCTGGCTATTTTGTATATCGGTATTGCTTTTCATAATGAATTCGGCCTTTGGAGTTTTCAGCTTATTGATTTAACCAAAATTACAATCCTTTCTCCCATAGAAAAATTTTGGTTATTTTGGGCTTTTATGATAGCTTTTATGGTCAAGATACCTCTGTTTCCGCTTCATGGATGGCTGTTGGAAACATATAAAAATGCTCCTACCGGAGGAGTTTTTTTACTCTCTTCTTTTATGGCTAAACTTGGTGTTTACGGTATTATTCGTTTTGTTATGCCTTTATTTCCGAATCTTTTTAAAGAGTATTCATCATTTTTTGTGTGGCTTGGACTTTTCGGTCTTATTTATTTTGGTATAGCTGCTCTTATGCAGGATAATATAAAAAAAATGTTTGCTTATTCGTCGGCTTCACATTTGGGATTTATAGTGGCAGGTATATTTGCATTAAATGAATATGCTATGCTTGGAGCATTGTTTTTGATAATAGCCCACGCAATGGCTACGGGAGGTCTTTTTCTGCTTGTAGGAAAAATTCATTTTTATCTAAGAACTTTCAACATTTCCAAACTCGGAGGTATCGCAAAAATAGCTCCTCTTTTTACTCTCTTTTTTGCCATATTTCTTTTTAGTATAGTAGGACTTCCGGGAACCAACGGATTTGTTGCAGAGTTTATGATTATTGTGGGATCATTTAAAAGATCAATCACAATGGGTATGGTTTCAGCCCTAACCGTTGTAGTTGCAGCTTCTTTTATGTTTTGGATGTTTCAAAGAGCCGTACTTCAAGATAGCATAAATGATACTTCAAAAATGAAAGATTTAAATTATTATGAGGTTTTGGGGCTTATGCCTATTGCAATAGTTATTATTGTTATGGGTATTTATCCTGATCTTTTTACTTTGAAGATTGAGCCTACCATATATTATTATTTGCATGATATTTTAAAGATAGGAATATAAGATGGATAATTTATCGCATCTGCTGTATTTTTTGCCTGTTATTGCTTTGAGCGGCGGAGGGATTATTTTGATGATAATGAGCGGTTTTAAAAATGTAAAGATACAGACATTTGCTTTTGTTACTATGGGATTTTTAACTCTCTCGGTTATCACGGGTTTGCTCAATCTTGGAAAATTATATTCCCAAAAACCTTTTCCTTTAGTGCTTAACGGTATGTATATAGCTGATTCTTTATCTTCGTATTTTACTTTGATGCTTATAGGTGGCGGTATATTTACAATGTTGGTAGGCAAACACTATTTTGAAAGAAGAGATTATTTCAGAGGAGAATTTTTTGCTCTTTTTTTGTTTAGTATATTCGGTATGAGTATGCTTGTGCATGCAAATGAACTTATAACAGCTTTTATATCTTTGGAAATAGCATCTTTAAGCATATATACAATGACAGGTTTTAACAGGGCCAACAATCGAAGAATAGAAGCCGCTTTTAAGTATATGACGCTTGGTGCATTTGCAGGCTCATTTTATCTTTTGGGTTCACTTTTGATATATTTGAAAACAAAAACAACACTTTTAGGAAATATAGGTATATATCTTTCATCTCATCAAGTATCAGATTTATCTTTGGTCCAGTTGGGCGGTGCTGCTGTTATAATGCTGATATTTTTTAAAATCTCAGCCTTTCCTTTTCAGTCATGGACAATTGATGTGTATGAAGGTGCTCCTTTGCCGGTTACCGGATTTATGGCCGCAACTTTCAAGATAGCGATTTTTGGATTTTTACTCAGACTTATGGTAGTTGACTTTGATACTATATCTTATACTTGGCATCAACTTTTTTATTGGCTAACTATGCTAACTATTGCTTACGGGAGCTTTTTGGCAACTATTCAAAAAAGCATCAAGAGAATGCTTGCAAGTTCAAGTATAGTTCATACCGGCTATATGCTTATAGCTATTTCATCTATACAGGAAATTGGTGAAAAAGCGACACTATCCATTATATTTTATCTTGTAGCCTATTTTTTATCGGCTATTGGCTCATTTGGTCTTTTGTCATATATTACTTCCGACGAGAGGCTTAGGATTACTTATGATGATTTTAAAGGTTTTGCAAAAGACCATCCCTACATGGCTGCAATGATGAGTATTTTTATGTTTTCGCTTGCCGGAATTCCCGGAACTATAGGTTTTATTGGAAAATTTTATATATTTACCTCAGCTATAGAATCTCACAATTATATACTTGCCGTTATAGGCATATTGGCAACCTTTATATCGGTATATTACTATTTCAAACTTATCGCAGTAATGTACTTTTATGAAAGGACGCATATGAAAAATGCTCCGAAACTAAAAGGGTTAAGTCCGAAAATTATAGGATTTGTAGCTCTTTTGATTTTGTGGGGAGGAATGGGCAATTCTCACATACTGTTTATTCCCGGGGTCGATTTTCTTATAAATATGGCACAAATATCTTACAACTCATTACTTCTTCCGTTTAAATAAATTTTACAAGTATATTTTGTTTTTGTATCTGTCTTTTTATGTGTGGATAGGTGCTTTTAGTATCTCTAAAATTTTTTCTAAATTTAGCAAAATTCTTGAAAGCCATTCATAATGGATTAAAATCGTTTCTTGGTTTTTCTTTTTTATTTCCTCTTCCGAATTTTCAGGCATGGTTGTTATCTTGTATATATCAAACTCTATATGCAGGATAAGCGGAGATAGAAGTTGAGAGTAAAAACTGTAAAAACTTCCACCATAGTATTTTGCCCTTATGTTTCTTATCTCTTCAATAAGTTTTTTCATTTTTTCATTTTTTTGTTTTTTATCTTTTTCATATCTTCTTATCTCATCTATGAGTTTCTTGGCTCTTTTTTGCATTGCTTTACCGATATTAAAAGCTTCTTTGATTTTTTTATCCATTTTTTTTATATTTGCTTCATACTCTTTTTGTGCAGGTGGGTTTAATATTATTTTGTTTTTGACTTTACCGTCTTGAAGCTTTTTGCATATTTGTTTAAAGCTTAACTCTTGAGCACCCTTTATCCTTGCTCCTCCTTCGGTAGCATTTATGGTCATGGTTTTTTTTGCAAGATTGTTTTTGTATATCATATTTTCGAGGGATTTTCTAAAGAGATTCCATATTTTGCCGGTTTTTATCTTTCCATTCCCGCCATAAGCTTCCGTATAAATTGTATCCGAGCTGTTTTTTACTTCATTTTCTCCAAATATATGTCCTTTTGCATGACTTTCTCCGCTTTTTGCAAAAGCAAGATCCTGCCCTATCAATACTATGGTCTTATATCCGATTTTACTTGCAAGCTCATAGGCGAGATTTGCCGAACTCATACCTTCTCCCACATAACCCCACTTGTTAAATTCAAAAAATTTATAATGAGTGCCTGTGGAACGCATACTAAGTTGTAAAGTACCGTTTTTTATGGAATTTATAAGCTTTTGGTTAGCTATTGCCGATATGCTGAATATGATATCTTTTTGAAAATCATTTGATAAATTTTTATAAAATTTTGCGGTAGCTTCCACTCTTTCTATGGAAATTGCGATATCGGGTTTTATGTCCCATTGCATTAGTATAGGCAGTGATGCATCTACACTTATCAAAACGGCTTTATCTTGTATATCTTTAAGAAGAGATAACTGTTTTGAAAGAGACGGTCCCGTGGCTATGATGATAGCTGTGTCAGCCGTTTTTGATTTTTTTATAAGTTCTTCAAGGGAAGGATTTTTTAGCATAAGAGGAAGATTTTTTAAAAATTGTTTCAATCCTGTAAGTTCGTCTTTACAGTCATTTCCTGCAGCATTTATATAGTATTTAAAAACAGTTAGAATTTCCTCATTTGCTTTTATGATTTGTTTACTGTATTTTTCATAAAACGGCAAAGATACAAAAAGATTGTAGCTTTTAAAAAATACCTTTTCATTACCGTCCATATCGTTCCATAAATGAGAAAAACTTATATCGTCCGCTATATGAAAAACTACTCTTTTTGAGAGTATTTCTTTTGAAAAATCACATAAATTCAGTGCTATATATATAAGTTCTATCTCAGGTTCTATAATGCGAACTTTATTTAAAAGTTTATTTTTTAAAAGCTTTTTAAATAAAAAGCCGTTTCCTATGCCGAAAAAATAGAGATATCTGTGCCATTTGTAAGGATTTAATTCTTCAAATTTTGATTGTATCTGTTTTGCAGGTTCACCTGAATATAACAGTGTATTGTCTTTTGTATCAAGTATATTGGCATTGCCTAAATCATTTGTATTTGGTGCAAAAACTTCAAACGAGGCATTTGTTTCGATTTGTTTAAGTTTTTTATATAGCGGCAAGTCGGTTTTTTTTAAGGAAATAAGATTGTTTGCAAAGATATTGTCCAACTATATGCCTTTTAGTAAGTTTAGTGTCAAGAAAGAGAGGAGATTAAAACTCCTCTCTTTGAAGTTAAGATTAAAACTTAAAATATGGCTTATTGTAATAATCTTAATACATTTTGCTGAACAGCATTTGCCTGGCTTAGAGCATAAGAGCCTGATTGGGCCAAGATATTGTGTTTTGCAAAGCTTGCACTTTCTGCTGCGAAGTCAACATCCATGATGGTTGATTTGGCAGCTGTAACATTTATCTGTGTTACGGATATGTTTCTAACTGTTGATTCAAGCTGATTTTGAACAGAACCTATAGCTGATCTGACGGCATCTATTTGTCTCAAAGCCGAATCAGTAGTTTTGATTGCACTCTCAGCATTATCTCTTGTAGTAACATCAATAGCATTGAGTGTGTGAGCCGCAGTAAAAACTTGATTGTCCGTAAAACCTGCATATGTTTCATTGTTGCCACCTAACTGAACGGTTTTGTCAGATGTTAAAGTTATCTTACCTCTTATATTTACCCCTGTAGCATTATCTCCTAAATGGGTAATGCTATCCTCATTTGTAGAACCTCCTAAAACTATATCACTGCCGTCATTTGCTGTTAAAACCAATTTTCCGTCTTTGTGAGAAGCTGTTACATTGGTTTGGTTGGAAACTGCATTGATAGCATTCATAAGTGCATTATCAGAGTCATTATTGGCTACGGTAACTGCCCCGATATCTATACCGTTAATTTTAAGACCGCCTGCGGCAATAGAACCGGCTGTTACGGCTGCACTACCTGTTTTTGTTGTTTTTGCCGTTGCTGTAACACCTGTACTGTTTGATACGGAATTGATTGCATTTACTTTGGCCCATGCTGAATCAGCACTGTGAGCTGTAGTGTTTGCTCCGCTGGCAGTATCGGCAGTACTTGCACCGACATCCGTACCGTTTACCGTTAAATCACCGGCAGCCAATGCTACGCTTGTTACGGCAGTTCCGCTATCATCTACATGTGCACCAACGGCACTTGTCTGAGTACTTTGGATAGAAATACCAACTGTTTCATCGGCATATGCGCCTATATGAAATTTTTTGTTGATAAATGTTCCGTCAAGAAGATTTTGTCCGTTGAAAGAAGTGGTTGTTGCTATATTTTGAGCTTCTTCTAAGAGTTTGTTAATATCTCTTTGAATTGCTTGTCTTGAATCAGCATTTTGACCGTCAGAAGCTGCCTGGATTGCTTTGGTTCTTATGGTATTGATGATATTTGTGTACTCTTGTAAAGCACCATCTGCTGTTTGGGCAACATTGATACCGTCGTTTGCATTTTTTATAGCCTGACCCAAGCCGTTTGCCTGAGAGTTTAGCTGATCAGCAATAGCAAGACCTGAAGCATCATCTGCCGCTTTGTTGATTCTTAAACCTGAACTTAGCCTTGTTAAGTTTTGGTTTAACGCCTGATTGTTCATAACACCATTTCTATGGGCATTTAATGCCGCAACATTTGTGTTAATTCTAAATCCCATCTTAAATCCTTTTAAAGTGAATTCTGACATCCTTGTCAGTTATAAACTATATCGGACAGTTTTTAAAAAGTTTTACAGGGATTTGAAAAAATCTTTTATCTCCTCTTCGTTTATATGCTGCGCATCATATTTGATAACTATGATACATTCGGTTTCATTAATGTACTGATCCGTTATGCCTTCAACTTTTTTAATCTCATGAAGTTTATCTCTTGTGTTATCATTTAATTCTATATATACGGTTTGTCTAAGGCCCGGGTTTCTCATGCCTGTTATCCACCATATCCAAAAAGCAGATATAATAAAGACAAATACAGCTAAACCCTGTTCTTTAAAATGACCATATACAAAACCTCCGAAAGCACCGCCTAAAAATATACCTATATAAGAAAAAGTATTTGCTACACCAAGGGCTGTTCCTTTTTGGTGAACTTTTGCAAATTTGGCTACAAAGCTCTGTAAAAGCGGTTCAAACATATTGAAGCCTATAAAAAAGAAAGTTGCACCCACTCCAAAAAGTAAAAATGAATTTGTAAAACCCATCAGAGCAAAAGAAGCTACGATAAACAAAACGGATAAAACAAATATTTCTTTACCTTTGGAATACTTTTCGCCAAATATCGCTGCCGGCCCCATTGCCAAGATACCGAATATAACAGCAGGTAGATAAACTTTCCAAAAGCCGGTAGGCTCTATTGCAAATTTATGTTTTAAAAGTATGGGTATGATAAAAAATGCCATAGTCATTGTGGAACTGTGGAAAAGAAATGTTATATACATTCTAACTAAATCTTTATCGTGAAAAACATGTTTTATCTTTACGGTCTCTTCTTCATAAGTATGGACAATCTTAGGGGGCTCCGGAACTTTTGTAAAAAGAATAAGAAGTGCTGTAGCCGCAAGTCCTGCGGTAAGCCAAAACAAAGATGGAACTCCAAGATAACCCGCCATTAACGGTCCTGCTATCATAGCAACTGCAAAAGTCATAGCGATAACCATACCCATAATAGCCATAGCATGAGCTCTTTCATCCTCTTTGGAAAGGTCTGCTATCATGGCTGTTATAACTGAGCCTATGGCACCCGCACCCTGTAAAAACCTGCCAAATAAAAGAGTATATATATCAGTACTAACAGCACAGGTGATTGAACCGAGGATAAATATAAAAAGACCTATGAGGATAGTTTTTTTTCTACCTATTTTATCGCTTAAAAGTCCGAAAGGAGTTTGTAAAAATGCCTGAGTAACGGCATATCCTCCTACCGCAATACCCGCAAGAGTGGCATTTGAGTATTTTAACCCCAGGGCATACTGGCTAAGAACAGAAAGAACTATAAAAAGACCGAAAAACCTTAATGCGATAATCAGGCTAAGAGGCATTATTTTTTTTGCCAAAGTAATCATTTGTTTCTCCAATTTATGGTATTATTTTACAAATATTTTGTCATATGCTTTTGCAAATAGAATTATACAATATTGAAAAAATATCAAGGATAGTTATGAAAATTATATTGGCTACTTCAAATAAAGGTAAGGTTAAAGAGATACAAAACACTCTTTCGGGGTTTGAAATTGTACCTTTTGAGGAAGTATTGGAGCCTTTTGAAATAATTGAAAATGGAAAAAGTTTTAAAGAAAATGCCATTATAAAAGTAAAAGCCGTATTTAAAGCCATAAATGACAAAAATATAGTGGTTTTAAGTGATGACAGTGGCATAAGTGTACCGATTATGGGGAATAGGCCCGGTATTAAAAGTGCAAGATATGCCGGAGAAAATGCTACTGCAAGAGACAATCTTTATAAGCTTATAGATGAAATGAAAAAGAGGAATATCAAAAAAACTTCGGCATTTTATACCGCTTGTATAGCATTGGCTACGGATAAAGCGATTTTTACTGTCCATGGATGGATGTACGGTAAAATCATAGATGAAGCAAGAGGGGAGAAAGGATTTGGCTATGATCCTATGTTTATCCCGGAGGGATTTGACAATACTTTGGGGGAGCTTGACGAGAGTATAAAAAAAGAGTTATCCCATAGAAGCAAAGCTTTGCAAAGAATTAAAATGTTGTTGTGAGTATCTAACGGGGTGCTTATATTTAATAAGGAGTTTTATATGAATGAGGGTATTTTAATTATCGGTGCCGGTGGAGTAGGAAGAGTTGTTGTTCATAAAGCCGTGCAAAATATAGATACTTTTAAAAAGATAACTTTGGCAAGCAGAACACTAAGCAAGTGCGAACAGCTTAAAAAAGAGGTCGGAGGAAAGATAGATATAGCTCGGGTTGATGCGGACAGTGTTGATGAGATTGTATCATTAATAAAAAAAGTCAAACCTTTTATGGTTTTAAATATTGCTCTGCCTTATCAGGATTTGAGTATTATGGAGGCTTGTTTGAGGACGGGTGTTCATTATCTTGATACTGCAAACTATGAACATCCCGATACTGCCAAGTTTGAGTATAAGTTGCAATGGGCCTATGATGAAAAATATAAACAAAAAGGCATTATGGGGCTTTTGGGGTGCGGTTTTGATCCGGGAGTTACCAATATCTTTTGTGCTTATGCCCAAAAACACTATTTTGATGAAATACATTATATAGATATACTTGATTGTAATGCCGGAGATCACGGATATCCTTTTGCAACCAATTTTAATCCGGAGATAAATCTAAGAGAAGTCAGCGCAAAAGGAAGATACTGGGAAAACGGCAAATGGATAGAGACTGAACCGTTAGAGATAAAACAAGTGTGGAATTATCCCGAAATTGGTCCGAAAGATAGTTATCTTATGTATCATGAAGAGATGGAATCACTTGTGAAACATATAAAAGGGCTTAAAAGAATAAGGTTTTTTATGACTTTTGGAGAAAGTTATCTAACTCATATGAGATGTCTGGAAAATGTAGGAATGTTAAGAATTGATGAAGTAGAGGTTGACGGATGCAAAGTGATTCCTTTGCATGTTTTAAAAGCGCTTTTACCGGATCCTGCAAGTCTTGGACCACGAACAATCGGCAAAACGAATATCGGTATAGTTGCCGAAGGTTTGAAAGATGGTAAAAAAAGGAAAATTTATATATATAATGTCTGCGATCATCAAGAAGCTTATAAAGAGACAAAAGCTCAGGCTGTCAGCTATACTACCGGAGTTCCGGCAATGATAGGGGCAAAACTTATGAGTGAGGGTATCTATAAAGGTAAAGGTGTTTACAATGTTGAACAGATGGATCCGGATCCGTTTATGGACGAGTTAAATAAACAAGGACTTCCTTGGCATATTAAGGAGCTTTGATGGATAAAAAAGAGATTGAAAAAAAATCAAATTGGACAAATATATTTTTCTTGATATTTTTCTTTGGAACTATAGCTTTTATCATAATCGCACCCATATATATAGTCAACAAGATAGATAAAGAGAGCAAAATACCAAGACATATAACAACAAAGGAGATAAAGTGATAAAAAATGAAAAAGAGATAAAAGAGCAAAAAGTTGATGCCGGAGAAGGAGTAAGCATAAAAGTGCTTATCTCATCTGAGATTGCTCCGCATTTTGCCATGAGAAAATTTCGTATAAAAAAAGGCGGTTTTATGCCTTATCATACCAATAGTGTCGAACATGAACAGTATGTGCTAAACGGCAGTGCAAAAGTTGTTATTGACGGTAAGGAGTATGTAGTAAAAAAGGATGATATACTTTTTATACCGGCCGGCATTCCTCACTCTTATGAAGTCATAGGAGATGAAGATTATGAATTTTTATGTCTTGTGCCAAATCAGGAAGATAAGGTAGAAATTGTCTGAAGATAAAAAAACTGTTTTTATCACAGGATGTAGCAGTGGTATAGGCTATCATTGTGCAAAAAGAGTAAAAGAGGAAAATGAATTTCATGTCATAGCAAGTGCAAGAAAAGAAGAAGATGTCCAAAGGCTTATAAGCGAAGGGATACAAGCACTTAGAATGGATTTGAATGACAGTATGTCTATAAAAAATGGATTTGATGAAGTACTTGATAAAAGCAAAGGCGGGCTTTATGCTGTTTTTAACAATGCCGGCTTTGGTCAACCCGGTGCCATAGAGGATTTAAGCAGAACCGCATTAAAAGAACAGTTCGAAACCAATCTATTTGGAAATGTAGAACTTACAAATCTTGCTATAAAATTTTTTAGAAAGAAAAAAGAGGGAAAAATTATACAAAACAGTTCAATTTTAGGATTTGTTTCTTTTAAATACAAAGGTGCATACAATGCAAGTAAATTTGCTCTTGAGGCTGTAAGTGATGCTTTAAGACTTGAATTAAAAGGGAGCGGTATAAGTGTTGCTCTTATAGAACCCGGTCCGATTAGAACCGATTTTAGAAAAAATGCATATGAGAAATTTAAAAAGTATATAGAGTTTCAAAACAGTTATCATAAAGATAACTATAAAAAGAGTATTGAAAGATTTCAAAGCGATAAAGATGATCCGTTTACACTTGATAGTGAAGCTGTATATATAGTTCTTAAAAAAATTCTAAAAAGTAAATACCCCAAAGCAAGATATCAAGTAACAATTCCTACAAAACTTTTTTGGACATTAAAAAGAGTATTGCCTACATATCTGCTTGATATGATTGTAGATAAAATATAAGGAGAGAATTTGAAAATAAAAAGACAAAGCAATATAGAAAATATTTTAGATAAGATACCTACTCCTTGTTATGTGCTTGAAGAAAAGCTTTTTGAGCAAAATTTAAAACTTTTAAAATATGTAAAAGAGCAAAGTGGAGCAAAAATACTTTTGGCACTTAAGGGTTACTCTTTTTATGAAAGCTTCGATATGGCAAGAGAATATCTTGACGGGTGTTGTTGTAGCGGTCTTTATGAGGCAAGGCTGGCAAATGAAGAGTTTAAAAAGGAGATTCATACATATTCTCCGGCATTCAAAGATGATGTTATAGATGAAATAATAGATATTTCTCATCATATAACTTTTAACTCATTCTCTCAGTACACAAGATACAAAAAGAGACTAAAAGGCAAGGCGGTAAGTCCCGGTATCAGGGTAAATCCTCAACTCTCTTTTTCCGAAGCCACCATATACAATCCGTGTGCTATCAATTCAAGGCTGGGAGTTACAATCATAGAATTTAAAGAAGAATTGCTTGAGGGTATACAAGGGCTTCACTTTCATGCGCTTTGCGAACAAAATGCCGGAGCCTTGGAAGCGGTTCTTGGCAGTTTTGAAGAGAAGTTCGGCAAATATATTCATAGAATGAAATGGATCAACTTCGGAGGAGGTCATCATATTACAAGAGATGATTATGATGTTAAAAAACTTATAAAGATTATCAGAGATTTTAAAAAAAGATATAATGATATCGAAGTATATCTTGAACCGGGTGAAGCGGTAGGGTGGCAAAGCGGTGTATTGGTTGCAAGCGTGGTTGATAAAGTCCATAACGGTATGGATATTGCCATACTTGATACTTCAGCTGAAGCTCATATGCCAGATACCATTATCATGCCATATCGTGCGGAAGTGAGAAATGCAGGCAAAGAAGGCGAAAAAAAATTTACTATAAAGCTGGGCGGCAACACTTGTTTGGCAGGTGATTTTATGGGAAATTACAGTTTTGATAAACCTTTAGAGGTAGGAGACAAGGTTATATTTGAAGACCAAATGCACTATACGATCGTGAAAAATACCACATTTAACGGGGTTAGGCTCCCGAGTTTGGGGATACTTAGAAAAGATGGAAGCTTTGAAGTAGTTAAAAGTTTTGATTATAATGATTACAAAAGAAGAATTTAGCAAAAAGAGTAGTATAATATTACAAAAATTTTGAGGTAAAAATGGATATTATCATAGCCGGTGCAGGAAGAGTCGGATTTAGATTGGCAAAGACTTTATGCACAAAACACAATGTAACCGTAATTGATCAAAATGAAGATGCCCTTAACAGACTCCAAGAAAGCATAGATATATTGGCCATTGTCGGTAATATAGAAAATCCCAGAACTTATGATTCTTTGGTTGACAGAGAATCGGATCTTTTTATAGCGGTAACCGATATGGATGAAACAAATATCATATCAACTCTTATTGCAGATGAGACTATAAAGGTTAAAGACAAAATAATAAGGCTTAGGAATGAATTTTTTGCAAAATCCGGCATAAGTAAGAGATTGGGTATTACAGCTTCGGTTTTTCCTTTTCATCTTTCTGCAAATTCGGTTAAATCTTTGCTTGATTTTCCAAAAGCAAACAATGTAAAAACTTTTACCGAATTTGAACAAAAGCTTATCTCGGTAAGAGCTGCAAGCTCTATATCTTTAGAAGATATTGTTTCTAACAGTATAAAAGTAGTCGGTATTGAAAGAGATGGTAAATTTTTTATTCCGAATATTTATGAGACAACACAAAAAGATGATTTGATATATCTTTTCGGAGATGTCAAAGATATAAAAGAGTTATGTTCTTCTTTAGATCCGCAAATGCCTTTTGATATCAAAAATATAGTGATTTTTGGGGCTGATATGCTTGGTATCGAGATAGCATCTCTTCTATCTAATTATGATGTCAAGATAAAAATTATAGAAAAAGATTTGGATAAATGCAAAAAAGCCTCTGATGTGCTTCAGGAAAATGTTACGGTTATCAATTCCAAATATGGAGAGCATCATCTTTTTAAGGAAGAAAATCTTGAAAATGCCGATATGCTAATTGCATCATCAAAAAATGATGAAGAAAATATTATAAAATGTCTTGAAGCAAAAGAGTATAATATCAAAAAAGTTGTGGCTATCAATAATGATTTGGAACACTATTATCTTATGCATAAACTGGGCATTGTTGCGGTAAGAGGTCCTAAGACAAATGCTTACTATTCGATTTTGGAAAAGATAAGTTCAAGCTCTATCATAAGCCAAAGAAAATACTGCGGAGGCAAAGGGGTTTTGATGAGCAGGAAGATAAATAAAAATTCACTTCTTTTAGATACATTCATAAGACCTTTGGATATAACTAACAGTTGTTCATATATTGTAAAAAAAGATAAGATTGTAGATTTTGATAAAAAAAGCGAAGTTGAAGAAGGAGATGTTGTTTTGGCCTTCGGAACAAATGAAAATGCCGAAACGATAGAAAAATGGATAAACTCTCTATAAAAAATATTTTAAAATTTATCTCTATAACACAAATGGCACTTAGTTTGTTTTTTTTGTTGCCTGTTGCAGTAGGCTATATTTATAAAGAAAATGCCAATAATTTTTTGATATTTGTAATTTTATCGCTTGTTTTTAGCAGTTCGATCTATTTTGCTCTGAGAAATCATAAAGTAGAATTAAATGTAAAAGAGGGTATTTTAGCGGTAAATCTTGTTTGGATATTGCTTGGTTTTATGGGTGCTTTTCCTCTTTTTTTGTATACTGACATACCGCTTAGTTCAGGTTTTTTTGAGGCTATAAGCGGCTTTACGACAACCGGTGCTACGGTTTATGCGGATATAGAATCTTTGCCAAAAATGATTTTGATGTTAAGATCTTTGACTCATTGGCTTGGAGGTATGGGTATCATAGTTTTGGGAGTAGGACTTTTTTCCATTATTAACCCGAGTGGATCTCTGGCACTTTTTAAAGCGGAATCAACCGGTATAAAAACTGAGAAATTAACTCCGAAGATAAAAGATACGGCTTTGAGGCTGTGGGGTGTTTATGCGCTTATTACTTTATTGGATGCTATTGCTTTGCATTTAGAGGGCATGAATATATTTGATGCTCTCAATCATGCATTTTCCACCATATCAACAGGTGGTTTTTCTACAAAAAATGCTTCTTTGGGATATTTTAATGATAATTCCATTATTATTTGGACAACAACCGTTTTTATGATAATTTCAGGTATGAACTTTTTGGCACATTTGAGATTTTTCTATAATGATATGAGTGGCTATGAGAGTGAGGAAAATATATGGTATATAAAGATATTTGTAATTCTTGGTTTTGCTTTGTCATTGATACATTATGAAACCACCGGTGATTCTTTGTATTTTTCTATGACACATGGATTTTTTACCATTGCATCAATACTTACTACAACAGGTTTTGTAACATTAAATTATGAAAATTGGGGACATCTTGCAGTTGTTGTGGTTTTTCTCGCTATGTTTATAGGCGGTAATACCGGATCAACAGCAGGTGGAATGAAAGTGGTAAGATATATAGTTTTATTAAAATCGCTTGCACTTGAAATAAAAAAGATACTTCATCCAAATGCAATGCTGAGTATTTTTTTAAACGGAAACAAAGTAAAAGAGAATGTTTTAAGTGCAACGGCGGGATTTTTTATGCTATTTGTTATATCAAATGCAATTTTAACTTTATACCTGTATGCAAGAGGATATGATGCACTAACTTCAGTGAGTGCCGCAATAGCCTGCATAGGCAATATAGGACCCGGTTTCGGACATGTGGGACCTGTGGATAATTATGCATTTTTTTCGTGGTATGATAAAATTATCCTTTCAATTTTTATGATCATAGGAAGATTGGAATTTTATACCGTAGTATTACTTTTTTCCAGGAATTTTTGGAAAAAGTTTTGATCTTTCCAATTAAACAAGAAATTTACTTTTTTATTCCTTCTAAAAAATTCTCAAATATCTCTTTTGAAGTATTTTCATCACAATCTTCAATACTGTCTTCATTAAAACAGTATTGTATATATCCAAGCACATAAGAGCTGTATATATGAGATAGTTTTAAGAAGTTATTGCTTTTTAAAGGAATTAAATGAGATAATTTTTCAAATTCCGGTTTTAAAAACTCTTTTATGATGATTGACGGATCTTTTTTGCTTAATTTCATAAAAAAAAGAGGATCTCCCGTGACAGGGTCTTGTATGACATCTCTTTTTTGTTTAAATATTTTCAGTTTCATTTTTGTAAATACGATAAGTCTTTCGTCGGGGGAATCTATCTCTTTGCAAGCTTCGCACAATGAATTGTAAAATTCTCTTATTTGATATATGACATATTCATAAAATAATTTTTCTTTGGATTCAAAAAGTTGATACAAGTAACCGACAGATACTTTGCACCTTTTTGCCAATTCGTTTATCTTTAAAGAATCATATCCGCTCTCTTCGATATAACTGCTCGCCTCTTGTAAAATAAACTCTTTTTTTAACTCTTTTATTTTAGTTTTAATCTTCTCTTTCACTTTAAAATTCCTTAACTTCAGTAGGTAATTATATAAATATTTTTCTTAATTAAGAATGAATTTATAGAAAAATGAATATAATTCACTATCAAAAAAGGGAGTTCGTATTGAAAAAAATCGGAATGCTGATTATTGTCATTATGGTGATAGTTTTCGGATACAAAGGGTATGGCTATCTTGAGTTTAGAAGCAAAAATGCCGTCAGTGATGCAGGTTTTGTAAAAAGCGACAGTTTAAGCATATTAAATTTTAAAGTTGGTGGAAAAATTGATAAACTTTTATACAAAGAAGGTGATAGTGTTAAAAAAGACATATTGCTTTCAAGTCTTGATAAAAGAGACTTTTTGGTTGCTTTGAAAAAAGTTCAAAATTCTATAGCTTCACTCCGCAATAAAATTTTGGCACTTTCATATAAAAAAGAAAAAGTTTCAAAAGATATCAACATTTCAAAAATTATTGCAACTAATGATATAAAAGCATTTAAGAGTAAAATAATATCTCTGCGATTATCTATAAAATCCAATACCACCAAACTTAAACAACTTCGAAAAGATACAATGAGACTAAAAAAACTGTCAATGAAAAAATTTGTCTCAGGAGATAAGTTTGAGCAGTCAAAAACCGCTTTAAAATCTCTAAAAGAGCAAATTTTAGCTCAAAAAGAGGAGTTAAACAGTGCAAAATTTAAATTGGATAACATAAAAGAGAAGTTAAATCTTATAAAAAATGATGAACTCAATATAAAAGAGTTAATTAAAAATATAAAAGCACTTGAATTTCAAAAAAAAGCTTTAGAAAATTCTCTTGAAGAATTGAAATTGAAATTAAAATATTGTGATTTGTTTGCCCCGTTTGACGGAGTAATTGCAAAAAGATTTGTAAATGATAAAAAAGTAATAGCAAAAGGATATCCTGTTTATGCTTTGGTAAATCCGAAAGACATACATGCCGAAGTTTTGCTTTCAGAAAAAAAACTCCATGGCATAAAAGTCGGAAATTCGGTAACGATAGAAGCAGATGCTATAAAAGATAAGAAATTTAACGGGGTTGTAGAGTCCATTTTGCCGGCTTCTGCTTCAACTTTTTCTCTTGTTCCGAGAGATATAGCAAGCGGTGAGTTTACAAAACTTGATCAGAGATTTGTTGTAAGAATCAAACTTAAAGAAAAAAAAGGCTTAAGAGTAGGAATGAGTTTAAATGTGGCAATCAAGAGAAATCATTTATAACTTTTACAGGCATTATAAACAAACGAGTAAAGATTGGATATGAATGAAAATATAAAAGAGAGTTGGAATATAACAAAAGCACAAAGAGCTCTTTTTAGTATTATTGTGATGACCGGTGCTTTTATGGCCATACTCGATACTACCGTAGTTGATGTTATAGTGCCTAAGCTTACGGGACCTCTTGCAAGTGATATGTACGGAGTACAATGGATTATTACAAGCTATATGATAGCCGCGGCAATAGCACTCTTGATAACAGAATATTTGATAAAAAGATACGGTGCAAAAAAGATTTTTCTTTTTGGAGTAATGCTTTTTACTGCGGCATCATTTTTTTGCGGTATAAGCGATACTTTGGGATCTATTATCGTTTTTAGAGTTATTCAAGGAGTTGGAGAAGCTCTTATCATGGTAACTAGCCATATTATGATATTTTCCTATTTTCCACCAAAACAGCAAGGACTTGCTATGGGTATATTTGGTCTTGGAGTTAGCTTTGCTCCGGCACTTGGACCGACTCTCGGAGGATATTTGACAGAGTATTATGGCTGGAGAATGGTTTTTTTTATCAATGTGCCTGTCGGAGTTTTGCTGATAACGGCAGGGCTTTTGTATCTGCCTAAGGATATAAAATTTAAAAAATTGAATTTTAATTTCATAAGTTTGTTTTTTATCTCATTTGCTACTATATCGCTTCTTATAATGCTTTCAAAGGGACAGCAAAGAGGATGGTTTAATGATGAACTTATAGTTTTTCTCTTTTTTGCATCCGTCATTAGCTATTTGATATACGGATTTGTCGAGATGGTTTCCAAGCATTCTCTTATCGATTTTACTCTTTTTAAAAATTTTGATTTTACAAACGGTATTTTACTCTATACATTTATAATGGGTTTTAGTATGTATCAGTATTTTTATCTTTTACCGGTATATTATGAACATATTAAAATGCTACCGACTTTAGATGCAGGAATTGCAGTATTTTCATTTGCGGTTTTTATAGGTTTTTTTGCTCCTTTGGCCGGAGTGCTGAGTGATAAATTTGGAGCAAAAAATGTACTTTTGGCTTCAAGTATTATTTATTTGTTAACCTCATATTTGCTACTGCCGTCATTAAATTACTACACTCCTCTTGTACAGGCAGAGCTTTTAACCATACCTTTTGGTATAGCCATGGGACTTTTTTTTGCTCCGGCAACAGTTTTACTTTTGCAAAATGCACCAAAAGAAAAAGGTGAGCTTGCCATAGTTTTGATGGATTATGTCAGATTTGTAGGAGGAAGTTTTGGAACGGCACTTGCTACAAACAATATGGAATATTTTAAAAATCTAAATTTTCATCATTTTGAAGAATTGCAAAATCCGGTTTTTATAAATGACTATATAATAAATGCCAAAGAATTTCTCGGGGTTTCTATAGATCAGATAAAAGCAATGTTTAACGGATATGAAACATTGATGAGTTACAGTTATGGTTTTGGGGGAGTATTTATGCAAGCGGCACATTGGGGAGCCATAGGGTCGATATTTGTTTTGATGCTGTTTGTAACAAAAATATTTAAAAAAGGAAAAATATGATAAAAAAAATCTTAATTTTATCATTTGTGCCCATGTTTCTTTTAGCAATTGATATAAAAGATGTATTAAAAGGAGTGGATGAAAATCTGCTCATAAAATCAAGCAGTAAAAAAGCAAAAGCTTTGGAGCAAATGGTAGGATATTATGAGAGTAAAAATTATCCGAAAGTAGATATCGGTATTAGTGCCATAAGACTGAGGAAAACTCCAACGGCAACTTTTGCCATACCTCCTTTGCCTCCGGTCTCTTCGGCGGTAGGAACAAAGAGTAATTTTACGGGAGAGATAAGTTTTGTGTATCCGATTTTCACAGGATATGCAACTAATAATCTGATAAAAAAGGCAAAATACAATGCCATAAAAGCAAAGCTTGAAACAAAAAACCTAAAAAGAGAACTGTATTTGAAAACCATTAAGCTATATAGCGATATATATAGTCTAAATCAAGCTATAAAAGCTACAAAAGAGGCAGTAAAGGCTCTTAGTGTATCTTTGAGAAAAGCTGATAAAATGTATGACAATGCACTGATAAATTTATCAGAAGTATATAATATCAAGGCAAAAAAATATAATGTTATTGCTTCGCTTCAGACACTAAAGGCACAGAAGAAATCTCTTATCAACTCTCTTTTGTATATAAGCGGTATAAAAGTGGATAAAAATGTAAAATTATACCCCGATACTGTTGCAAAAAGAAAAAAAAGCATTATCAAGGAAGCTTTAAAAGAGAGAGAAGATATTAAAATTATAAAAAAAGAGTTGGATATATCCAAAAGCGATATCAAACTTGCCGATAGTAAATTTTATCCCTCTATAGCTGTGGTTGCCGGCATAAAAAAAGAAGGAAATAGTTTAAGACTAAACGGTAACGGTTATGCCAATGCCGATAAAAGCTATATAGGGATAAACTTAAAATGGAATATTTTTGACGGATTTGGAAAAAACAGGGCAAGTGAGGCCGCAAAGCTTAAAAAAGAAGCTATAATGCTTTACCTTGATGATTATGAAAGAGTTGTAAAAACAAATATCCAAAATTCATTTTTTATGCTAAAATCACTTTTTGATAAACTAAAAGCGGCTAAAGAACAGTTGAAGAGCGAGAGAGAGTATTATAAATTGACTAAAGGAAGATTTGAAAACGCATTAAGCTCGGCTGATGAATTGAGTCGTTCTATTGCTGAGATGGCAAAAGCAAAAGCACAAGTCGAACAATATAAGGCTAAAATATTTTTTCAAAAATACAAAATTATGCTTCAAGCCGGACTAAAATATTTTAAGGAGAATATTTGAAAAAAGCAGTATATGTTTTTATAGCAATTTTGATAGTTCTACTAAGCTATGAAGCTTTTTACAGTTATATTCAAGAGGGCGGTATAAAAATTATACATGACAATACAGGAATCATAACAAAGCAAAGTGATGCTTATCTTCATTATAAAATATTAAATAAAAAACTTTTGTATGACTATGGGATTGATTTTAGAGTATTGATCAAAAGCAATATAAAAGATAAAAATAGTTTTGCCAAAAAAGAGCTTCAAGCTATGCAAAATCATCCAAGAAAGATAAACCCCAACCGATATGCTGACAAATTTATATTTGTTTTGATTAATCCTATAGACAAAAGTCTGATAATAAAAAGTAATATAAAAAAATATCCTTTGCATATCTTTTTTCAAGCAGATAAAACTGATATAAAAAAATATGTTATATCTCTTGAAGAGATTGCGCTTGATTATGAGTGGAAAAAGAGACTAAATAAGCAGTGAAATTAAAAAATATAAAGCTTAAACAAATTATTTATTATATTGTATGGGCTTTTATACTGTTTTATATGTATGCAAAATTTGCCGAAATTCATCCTTTTTCAAAAAATTCAGCATTTTACAATACAAGATGTGGTGCAAACAAGATAAAAGCTCCCGAAAATGCTGTTAAGTATGACGGTTTTGCACAGTAGGCAAAACAATACTATTTTTTTTATATCGTACAAAATTTGTATTTGACTATATGGATATCTACAAAAACTGCAAATCATAAAAGATGAACATATAATTTTATCATACTATATTTAGCATTTTATAAGTATTTTTTGGATAAAATCCGCAACAATTGACTTATTTCTTGTTGGATAACTCTTTAAAGCTATCTTGGTATAATTTTATATTTTTCTCGGGACTAACAGTTTTGGATATGTTTTCTTTTGATACTTTATCTATTATTTTTTTATTGCTTATTTTTCTTGGAGTTATACCAAATCTTTTTTACTCGTTCGGGTATATGGATGCCGTAAAAGCAAAAGCTCATTACCACATACATTATTTTGCTTTCATATTATCCATGATAGGCGTGGTACTTTCAAACAATTTTCTTTTATTCCTCTTTTTTTGGGAATTGATGAGTCTGACAAGCTGGCAGCTTATACTAAACAATCCTAAAGAAAAAAGTACAAAAGATGCTGCAAAATTTTATTTTTTTATGACACATTTCGGTTTTGTTTTTATATTGCTTTTCTTTTTGATTGTTTCAAATGGACATTTGACATTGACCTTTAAAGAGAGTGCCTCTATGGCACATAATTTTGCCTATCCCACACTTCTGTTTTTCTTGATAATTTTTGGTTTTTTAAGCAAAGCCGGAGTTGTACCTTTTCATGTGTGGCTTCCTTATGCCCACCCTGAAGCACCAAGTGCGGTCAGTGCTTTGATGAGTGGCATTATGTTGAAAATTGCAATATATGCTTTTTTTAGATTTTTATTTGATGTTTTGTATCCATGGCCGCTGGAGTGGGGCATAGTTGTTTTAATTCTCGGGTCTCTTTCTTCTCTTGTGGGAGTTTTGTATGCTTTGAGTGAACATGATATAAAAGCTCTTCTGGCAAATCATTCCATAGAAAATATAGGTATTATTTTGATAGGTTTTGCAATGGGTATGATATTTGATACATTACATTTATATACTTTGAGTGCTTTTGCTTTTATCGCATCTTTGTTCCATACTTTTAACCATATGAGTTTTAAATCTCTTCTTTTTATGGGGGCGGGAAGCATACTTCATCAAACACATACTAAAAATATGGAAAAGTACGGCTCACTTATAAAAAATATGCCCGTAACCGCTTTTACATTTTTGTTAGCATCAATATCAATCTCTGCTCTTCCCCCGACCAACGGTTTTTTAAGTGAGTGGATGATATTTCAGTCAATGCTCTCTTCGAGTTCAATTACTCAAATATCCTTAAAGATTTCAATTCCTTTTGCGGTATTTGCTTTGGCACTTACCGGAGGTCTTGCTATAGCCTGTTTTGTCAAAGCTTATGGTATTACATTTTTGGGGCTTTGTAGGAGTAAAAATGCAAAGCATGCAAAAGAATCGAATTTTTTAATGAAAACAGGTATGGTTTTAATGAGTTTGGTTATCATATCCTTGATGCTTGTAACACCTGTTTATATAAAGCTTTTTGATAGAGAAAGTTCCGTTTTGCACAATGTTTTTATATATGACAAAATTTTTAAAGACGGAATTTTCAGCATGCATTCGGTTGCAAATAACGGCGGAGTGGTGACACCTGTGGTTTTATTGGTGGTGCTTTTGGCAATAAGCTTTTTACTGTTTGTTTTTTATAAATCATTGAAGCTTCCTTTGAGAAAAGAGAATTCTTGGGCATGCGGTTATCAAACAAATCACAGAACCCAATATTCTGCTACCGGATTTGCCGGACCGATTAGAAGATTTTTCTCATGGCTTTATAAACCCGAAGAACACAATGAAAAAGTAATTTTTCACGGCTATGAAAGTAAATTTAAAATGGCATTGTATGAAGTGCATGTAAAGCCGTTGTTTGAAAAGTCACTTTATGCAGGTGTTAAAAGAGTAGTAAACTATATAAGTTATTTTGTTTACAAAGTTGCACATTTTGAACAAAGCAGGTATGCGGCAATTATATTTAATCTTATGCTTTCTGCTTTATTCGGATACAGGATAGTCGCGGGGGCTTTTAGCTGGGCCAATTTGATTCTTGAAGCAATATTGCTTACCATCTCAATAAAAATTTTACTTATTGGTGATAAAAAATGAGCTATGTTTACTATGTATTGTCTATCATTTTTATAGCATTTATATCTCCGCTTGCAATTGGTATTATCAAATCGCTTAAAATGTGGCTTTTTTATAAAAAACCCGCTTCTGTTTTTCAGCCTTATAGAAATTTCTTAAAACTGTTTCAAAAAGAGAGTATTGTTTCAAACGAAGCAAGTGTTATAACTGACATATCACCATTTCTTGTGCTTGCCCCGCTTGTTTTGGTACTGTTTTTTTTACCCCCTATATTTGGTAAAAGTTTTTATATAGGTTTCGTAGATGCTTTTACTATAACAGGACTTTTGGCACTTTCTACATTTTTTTTGATGCTTTTGGGGCTTGATGCCGGTAACAGTTTCGGCGGAATCGGCTCAAGCCGAGAAGCTTTCATATCGGCTTTGGTTGAACCTGCAATGATATTGACTGTTTTTAGTATCTCTTTAATGGGAAACAATCTTGGTATTGCCAAAGCTGCCATAAACTTAAACAAACATTTTCCCGTGGAGCATATGGCAAGTTTTACATTTGCTTTTATAAGCTTTTTTATACTGCTTATTGCAGAAACGGGAAG
>Ga0256914_1000410_pt1 | contig 42274 bp, 49 predicted proteins | sample HulkmetaG_FD_191571 | JGI IMG/M metagenome (GOLD analysis project Ga0256914, IMG submission 191571) | Hydrothermal chimney microbial communities from Main Endeavour vent field at the Juan de Fuca Ridge, Pacific Ocean - Hulk | ecosystem: Environmental > Aquatic > Marine > Hydrothermal vents ... | reverse complement strand
ACATCTCCTCGTATGACTTAAAATTTTGTTGTTTACCTAAATTAATAAAGGATACCTAACTTATGGAGCCCACGACCGGAATTGAACCGGTGACCTCTTCCTTACCAAGGAAGTGCTCTACCGACTGAGCTACGTGGGCAAAAACATAATATTAAAAACAGCCTCTGGCTGGTTAACTCTTAACATAAAAAAATGGAGCGGGAAACGGGACTCGAACCCGCAACCCTCAGCTTGGAAGGCTGATGCTCTAGCCATTGAGCTATTCCCGCCCCCAAAAAAAATGCTAATATTTAGCAATTTAATATATTGTGGTGGAGAGGGGAGGATTCGAACCTCCGAAGGCTTCGCCAACAGATTTACAGTCTGTCCCCTTTGGCCGCTCGGGAACCTCTCCACTATTTTTCAAATTGGAGCTGGCGATGGGACTCGAACCCGCAACCTGCTGATTACAAATCAGCTGCTCTACCAATTGAGCTACGCCAGCCCTAATCTGGAACGCAAATATTAGCTATACCTTTTAAAAAAAGCAAGTATTTTTTTTATATTTTTAAATTTATTTTTTTAAATTTTAAACCCAGCTCTTAAAATTCATTTAAAAAATAACGTAACTTTATCCTCTGTCAATCCCCCAACCTCCACCTCCTGGAGTATAGATTTCTAATATATCTCCTTTTTTAATATTAATCGTTGTTTTACCAGATAATTTTATAATTTTATCGTCTATAAAAACTAAATTTTTCCCCTTCTTGCCAGAAGTTCCTCCATATAACCCATAAGGAGAAAAGATTCTTCTCTCTGTTAGAAGACTTAATGTGCCATTAAATAGGAACTTAAAACTCCTTATAATTCCATCTCCACCTTTAAATTTACCACAACCACCAGAATTTCTTCTGATTTTATACTTTTCTATCATAACAGGGTATTCATATTCTATTGCCTCAATGGGAGTATTTAAGGTATTGGTCATATGTACTTGTACAGCAGAAAGCCCATCCATATTAGGGCTTGCTCCCATACCCCCTCCAATTGTTTCATAATATGTAAATTCCTTATTATTCCTAGGATCTATACCTCCAAAGGAAACATTGTTCATTGTGCCACAGCTCGCTGCTGGTATTTTATCTGGTAAAGCTTTTGATAATGCGCCTAAAATTACATCCACAATCCTTTGAGATGTTTCAACATTTCCTGCAGCAACAGGGGCAGGTCTTTGGGCATCTACTATGGTGGCTGGTTGAGTTACTATTTTTATAGGAGCTAAAGAGCCGTGGTTTATTGGATAATCTTCTCCTAAAAGGCAAAAAAATACATAGTAACAGCATGAGGCAGTTACACTTTTTACTGTATTAATGCTACTTTTTACTTGTCTGTCTGTGTTAGAAAAGTCTAGTATAGCTTGATCATCTTTTATCTTTATATTAACTTTTATCCATATAGGTTCTTTATTGAAACCATCATCATCTAGGGCATCACAAAATTCATATTCTCCATTTGGGATTTCCTTTATCGTTTCTTTCATTACCCTTTCACCATAGTCAATTAACATATCTATTACAGAAAGGATCTTCTCTTTTCCCCACGATTTTACTAATTGAATTAGCCTTTTACTTCCTCTTTCTAAGCAAGCAAGCTGTGCTAGTATATCTCCCTTTCTTTCTTCGGGCTTTCTGACTCGGGTTAAAAAATGATTAAAATTTTTCTCTATTATTTGTTTATTTTTTATAATATATTCAGGAGATATCATTACTCCTTCATCTTTTATATCTTCTACCAGTGCCATAGACCCTGGGTACTTACCACCTATATCAGCGTGATGCGCTCTACACACCACATAGAATATTGGTTCATCTTCATTCTCTAAAAATACAGCTTTTAACATAGTAATATCTGGAAGGTGAGTTCCACCCAAAAAAGGATCATTACTCCATATTACATCACCTTTATAAGGTTGTTTTAATTTTAACATGTTAGAAACTGTCATGGGCATTGCCCCTAGATGTACAGGAATATGAGCTGCTTGTGCAAGTAACCTAGCTTTTGAATCAAAAATAGCACAGGAGAAATCTTTTCTTTCTTTTATGTTTGCAGAAAATGCAGATTTTTTTAAAACTATCCCCATTTCTTCAGCAACAGAGCTTAAAAGCTTATTTAAGATGTGTATATCTATTAAAGATACTTTTGACATAATGCCTTCCTTAGTTTTTTAGAAGTTTTCTTCTTAGAAGACGTCTTCTGTCTGCTTTTAAAGTAATAGTTACTTTAGTTCCATGTCCTAATTGAGATTCTATATATATGTTGCCATCTTGTTCTTCAATAATTCGTTTTGCAAATGTTAATCCCATACCAATATGGCCTGTTTTGGTTGTGAAAAATGGATCAAAAATCATGGATTCATATTTAGGATTTATTCCTGTTCCTAAATCCTCAATAGTAATTATTCTTTTGTCTTCAGAGACTCTTTTTAAGGTTAATATAACTTGTCTTTCTTTACTTGATGGCATATAAGCTTCCAAACTATTTTGGACAATAGCAGTTATAGCTTTTTCAAATAACACAGGATCAACTAATACTATCCAGTTTTCGTCTGGAATGACTGTAATCCCTAAATCTCCATCCATAGAAGATGCAATATCTTTTAGAGTACAAGAGATAATCTCTAGTAAATCTTTTATACCTATTGGTTTGGGTTTGGCTTTAGGTAAGGATAAGAAACTTCTTAATGTAGAAAGTAATAACTCCAACCTAGAAGAGGCTTCTAATATCATGTTTACATATTCTTGTTTGCATCCTTCATGTTTTAATAGTCTCCTTGCAAATCCTCCTATAGATAATACAGGATTTCGTATTTGATGGCTTATATCATCTAACATCCTACCCAAAAATGCCATTCTTTCAGAACGTCTTAAAAATCGTTCTAATTCTTTTTCTCCAGATATATCATATACTAAAAATACAATTAAAGATTCATCCCAAATACATACATTTGTGGAAATAAGAGCGATGAATGTTGATCCATCTGGGCGTTTTAACATTACTTGAGTTTCAAATTCCTTTTTTTCTTTTGTAAGATGAATGATGTTATTTACTAGAATCTTTCTATCCTCTGGTGGGAATAACTCTTCAATATTAAGTCCAATTAGATCTTTTTGTGAGGTATTAAGTAATTTAGAAGCATAGTTATTGGTTAATACTATTTTATGATTAGTATTTATTACGATAATAGCTGCTCTAATAGAATTTAAAACTTCTGCTATTCCTGGTTGAATCTCAATAAGTTGGGTTTCCTGCATAATTTCTCCATACGTAATGTTTAATCTTTCAATAAAAATAAATGATTATCTTTTGTGGTCAGTACCCATTTTTGTGGGACATAATATGTGGTAAAATCATCCAATACTAATAAAGGCCCTTTTAAAGCCTCTGAATCAGACAAACTATCTCTAAAGATACATTTCACTTCTTTTTCTCCATCTTTATCTATTATCTTTCGGACAAAAGAGGCCTTTTTATGAGAGATGTTGTTTTTTGAAAGACGACAAGGTGGGGGAGAGTCTCTTTTAATTTTAGATCTTAACCTTATAGTAGTAATTTCTAAAGGAGTATCGGTTAAGTTATAACCATATAGTCTTTTGTGTTCAGTATAGAAGCGTTCTTCCCAGAGATTATCAAATAATATTGTAATTTCAAAAGACTGTCCTTTGTATCTTACATCAGCTAAAGCCTCAAATGAAATATCTCTATTTAAGAGTCCAAGTTCTTGGATTTGATTAGAAAGTTGAGTCCTTAAAAAATAAAAGTCATTCTCTAAAAAGTTATTTTTGTTTCTAGAGGCAAGTTTTAATACTGCCTTAGAAGATTCCAAAATAATATCTGCTTCAGCCATACCTTTTGCTGAAAATACTCCTCCCATATCAGGCAGTAATATCTCTTTTATATTTAGTTGCTCTGCCAGAGAAGCTGCATGTAGTCCTGCAGCTCCACCAAAACACACAAGTACAAAGTCTCTTGGATCAAACCCCTTTTCAAGAGATACTTCTCTTATAGCCTTTACCATATTAGTATCTACAATTTTTAGTATTCCAAGGGCTGTTTCTATAGGAGATATTTGCAATTTTGAACTAAGATGTGAAATTGCTTTATGTGATCTTTCAGGATATATCTTCATTCTACCTTTTAAAAAGGATTCAGGGATGAGTCGTCCTAAGAATAAATTTGCATCTGTAACAGTTGGATGCTCTCCTTTTCCATAACAGGCAGGTCCTGGGTCTGCTCCTGCACTTTGAGGTCCGACTCTTAAAAGTCCACCTTTATCAATCCATGCAATAGAGCCACCTCCAGCTCCAACTGTGTGTATGTCCAGCATAGGAGTTGATATAGGATATCCTTGTATTTGATAGCCTCTTGTTTGAATTAATTTAGAAGGACATATTGCAACATCTGTGGATGTTCCACCCATATCTAAGGTTATTATATTTTTAATACCAAGTGATTTGGCAAGATTATATGCTGCTAAGACTCCACCAGCAGGTCCTGAGAGTAAAGTAGTTACTGCTAATTCATTGACACCCTTTGCAGGAATACATCCTCCATTTGATTGTTGGATCAAAAGGGTCGTATTTTTTAGTTTTGAAGAGAGCCGAGTTACATATTCCCCAACAACAGGTGCAAGATATGCATTTATCAAAGTAGTACTTGTACGTTCAAACTCTCTAAATTCCCTTAGAATTTTACTTGATAAAGAGATATGCATACCTGTAGATTTGATCTTGTCAAACAGTCTTTTTTCATGAATATCATTTTTATAAGAGTGTAATAGGCTTATTGCTATGGATTCAGCTTGTTGTTTACAAACCCATCTATAGACTTTATCTAATTCTTCCTCTGAAAGATTTTCTACAACTTGGCCCTTATATGAGATTCTTTCTTTTACACCAAAGATTGATTCAGGAGGTATTATTTGCCTTTTAGGTGGCAGGGAAAAACTGTATAGTTTAGGCCGGTTTTGTCTACCAATAAATATAATATCTTCAAAATTTTTTGTGGTAATTAAAAGAGTCTTGGCTCCTTTTCCTTCTAAAAAGGCATTAGTCCCTACAGTTGTTCCATGGACTAACTCTATTTTATCTCTATAGTCTTCCTTAGATAATAAATAAGATAATCCTTCAATTATTGCCAAGGATGGATCTTGGGGAGTAGAAGGTACTTTCCATCTTTTCCAACCCCTATCAGGACAAAACATAATAAAGTCTGTGAATGTACCACCTGTATCAACACCTATTTGAATCATGTTTTCACCCGTTTTTTATGAAATAAAAATGCGTTTAATACTCATATCATCTAGTGTTAATAATGCCCAGCCAGGAGGCTCTTTTCTACCTAAGAGTTCTCCTGGGTTTAATAACAGGGTATTTTTTACCTTTTCAAGATACCATCTGTGAGTATGTCCAAAGCAAACAAGGTCATATGTTCCTTGTTCAGCAAGAGTTTTTCCCAAAAAGGGGTCATGTACCCAAGCAATTTTTCTATTTTCTAGTTCAATATATCCATGCCAACCATGTAAGGTTACCTGTTTTTTTCTTTCCATACATTTTTTTACTAATAGAATTAGATCGCCAGCATTATTACCAACAATAAGGTGCATATGTACAGGGAATTCTTCTAATTCTTCTAGCATAAATGGTGATATTAGATCTCCACAATGTATAACGGTTGAGATTCCATAATTTAGAATTTGGGCAAAGGCCTTTTTAGTATTCCAAAAGTGATCATGTGTGTCTGAGATAATTGCTACCTTCAATTTTTACCTCCCTCAATTAGTTTTTTTAAGCAAAAAATTATTTTTTTAAATATAACTTTTAGTGATTCTGTAAAAAATGCAAAGAAAAACTGCAAAAATCAAGAAAAAATAAAGCTAGTTATAAAGTACTCCGATCTAAAATAAAAACTTTGTTAATAATTAACATTGTCAACATAAAGTATCATAGTAATTTATTAAAGTTACATTAACTTTTAGATAATATTAAATTTTTGGAGGATTTAATTAATGGAATATTCTTTAAATGTATTAATAATTGACGATGAGGAAGTAGTTCGTGAGACAATAAAGGCTGCAATGGATTTTTTAGGACATAAAGCAATATTAGCAGAAACAGGACAACAGGGTATAGATCTATTTTCTAAACATAAAGATATGATAGATGTAGTACTTTTAGATAGTAATATGCCTGGTGTTGATGGGCTTTCTGTATTAAATGAGATAAAAAAGATAAAAGATTGTGTTGATGTAGTATTAATGAGTGGATTTGTAGATGATGACATTGTTAAGATGTATAATGAAGCAGGTGTAAAAAAGATTTTACCAAAACCTTTTGACTTAACTTCACTATCAAATATTATTACAGAGATACATCAAGAGAAACTAGTATCTCTAAAGGAACAACAAAGAGTTTCTTTTTCTCCAGAAAATAAGAGTACAGAGATAATTTAGCTATATTTAAGAAACAACTTAATTACCTGGCATCCAACAATGTCCAATATTAAATATATGTTCTTTTAAGGTTTCTATCCCTTCCCCTGTTTTAGCAGATATTACAATGGGTTCTTCAAGCCAAGAGGGTAAAAATGATTTTATCTCTTTTATTCGTTTAGCTCTTTTGGGTTGAGGGATCTTGTCAACCTTATTAAGTACTAACAGTACAGGACGTTTTAAATGATATAGATACTCAAAAAGTGATAGATCTTGTTCATCAGGATCTCTTCTAATATCAAGGATTGAAATGACAAGTTTTAGGGTGGTTCTATTTTCTAAATAGTGTTCTATTAGTTTCTGCCATCTTTTTCTAGCTTTTAATGGTGCCTTAGCAAATCCATATCCAGGAAGATCAACTAAATAGAATTTTGAGTTGACTTTAAAAAAGTTTAAAGACTGAGTTCGTCCTGGTCTTGAACTAACCCTTGCAAGATCTTTTCTACCAACAAGACGGTTTAAAAGAGAAGATTTACCCGCATTTGAACGCCCAGCAAGGGCTATTTCTGGTAAATCCTCTGGAGGAAGCCTTCCTGCTTCAAATATACTTATAATGAAATGAGCGTTCCTAAATTCAGGGTCCACTTATTTTCTATTTTTATTCTTTGTTATAAGTTATAATTATCAAAAATAGTTTAATTAGCTAAATTACCTTGTTTAAGTCATATTCTATAATACCTTGTGCTCCTGCTGCAATAAGTTTTGGTATTAATTCTCTAACTTCAGCCTCATTTATTACTGTTTCTACAGAACACCATTTTTCATCGTATAAAGGAGATACTGTAGGCGCATTAAGACTTGGAAGTATTTCTACAATCCTATTTATGTTATCCCTTGGAACATTCATTTTAAGTCCTACCATTCTATAAGCTCGTAACGCCCCTTTTAGTAATAGAGCAATCTGTTCTATTTTTTGTTTTTTCCAAGGATTATTCCATGCTTCTTTATTAGCGATTAGTTGAGGATTAGACTGCATAAGCTCTTCTATAATTACAAGCCCATGTGCTTTAATTGTTGTGCCTGTTTCTGTAACTTCTACAATCGCATCTGCAAGACCACTTGCTACCTTTGCCTCTGTAGCTCCCCAAGAAAACTCTACATCTACATTTATTCCTTTGCTCTCAAAATAACGTTTTGTAAAATTGACAAGCTCTGTAGCAATCTTTTTGCCTTCCAAATCTTCTGGACGCTTGTATGGAGAGCCAGCTGGTACTGCAAGGACCCATCTTGTAGGTCTTTTACTAACTTTTGAATATACTAAATCAGTAATAACTACTACATCAGAGTCATTTTCAAGGATCCAATCCTTTCCTGTAATACCAGCATCTAGCACGCCCTGTTCTACATATCGAGACATCTCTTGGGCACGGCATAAACTACATTTTAAAGTAGGATCATCTACATCTGGGAAATAGCTCCTGTGATGAACATCGATTTTCCAACCAGATTTAGAGAATAGTTCTAATGTAGCTTTTTCTAAACTTCCTTTTGGTATACCAAGTTTAAGAATTTCACTCACTTTCCGTAAATCTCCTTTGGATCAAATACAAGTTCTCCATCTATTTTGAGTTCATTACCTTCAACTTTATAATGAAAACAAGATCTATAACCTTTGTGACAGGCAGCACCACCAAGCTGTTCAACTTTGAGTAATACCGTATCTTGGTCACAATCAACCCTGGCTTCTTTTAAAAGCTGGATATGACCAGATGTCTCACCTTTTAGCCAAAGCTTATTTCTTGAACGACTCCAGTAGTGTACTTTGCCAGTTTTTAATGTAGCCTCCCATGCTTCTTTATTCATATATGCAAGCATCAAGACCTCGCCGGTTTTATAGTCTTGAGCAATTGCAGGGAGGAGTCCTTCTCCTTTTTTGAAATCTAAATCTTTTACTGTTAACATGAGCCGATTTTTTACCTATCTATTTTATTTCTGTCAAGAACCTGTCAAAAAAGATTGTTTAATTTTCTGTATTTTCTATAATCCATTTACCAAATTCTTCTAGAAAATCAACTGATTCTAATGCCATAATTTCTGGAAGTTCATAAGGATGCATCTGTTTTATCCTTTTTTCAAGTTTTTTGTAACAATTAGATGTCGTTTTCATAAGAAGTAAAAATTCGTTGGCCTCTTCTATTTGTCCTTTCCATCTATAGATGCTGTTAACAGGTCCTAGTATTTGAATACATGAAGCTAATTTTTCTCTTATTAGGGTGCGCGCTATTTTTATTGCTTGCTCTTTTGAATCTATAGCAGTAATTAATTGATATAATTTTGTTGCCATAATATCCTCCTTTTTATAGGAGAAGATGATTTATATGATACAAGATGAATTAATATTAAATCCAGAAATAATAAATTTTAATCCTGCCATAGAATCCAAAAAATTTTTTTGGATAAAATCTGTATGGGACGATTCTCTTATTAAAACCTTAAAAAAGGCAAAGGCTATTATATTACCTCAAAGTGTTACAAGAGAATTTTATTACTTTTGTAAAAGTATATGTCCAAATTGTTTTCCAAACTATGATATACGTTTTAGATGGGAGGGTAAAGTAGGTGATGCATTACTATTTAAGTCCTTTAATATAGCTCATCCTAAGACATTTATTTTCCCGTGTCTTGAGGCCTTATCTGATGAACATCTTTTTATTACAAAACCTTTTGAGCTACCAACATTTCCTTTTGTTGTTAAATCTGCTAGGGGAGGAGAGGGGACAGGTACCTGGCTTGTTAATAATCAGAGTGAATTTCAGCAAGTTCTTAAGATATTAAAAAGACTTGAATGGCAGGGTCAAGAAGGATTTATAATTCAAGAATATATACCTTTTGTAACTAGAGACTTAAGGGTAGTTGTAATAGGTGATCATATAATTAGCTATTGGCGTTATAGTGAAGACAGTTTTTATCATAATATATCAAAAGGTGCCAAGGTTGATAAAGATTCTGATCCTAAACTCCAAGAAATAGGTAAATACGCTGTTAAAAAAATTTGTGAACTAACCAAAATAAATCTGGCTGCATTTGATCTCATCTTTAAAGATCAACAACCATTGTTTCTGGAGATTAATTATACATTTGGAAGGACAGGGCTTGGAGGTTCTGAAGCTTTTTATAAGCTTTTAAAAGAAGCTATAAATAATTGGTTAAAACGAGTATTATAATCTTATCTTTTTCTAATAACTGAATAAAGTGTAGTGTCTAAGCCCAATCTTTTTCTTACAAATATGTACATTGCAGTATTCCACCAAATCATTGTTATTGTGGTAGCAAAAGCAGCACCATTCATATTCCATATAGGTATAAGAATAGCATTTAATATTATATTACTTATAGCTCCTATTGCTACAATTTTTGCTACGCTATTTTGATGTCCAGTCATAATCATAACATATCCAACAGAGCCAGCTAGTGCATTTACCATTTGTCCTATTATTAATATTACTAAAGCAATATAAGCACTAGTAAAGACTTTACCAAATAAAAGTAATATCCAGTGACCTAGTAGTATCAAAATAATTGATACTGGTATAGTAAATGCCCCTATTGCTAGGGCCGATGTAGATAAAACTTTCTGTAAAGAAACTATATCATTGCTGTTATAGTATTCAGATATCATAGGAGCTGCTATTGTATTTATACAAAAAAGGGCAAAGGCTACAAATGTTGCAATATTATTGGCAGCACTATATATACCTGCTATTTTAGCATTTAAAAACATACCTAACATAACAATGTCAGTACGAGCCTGTATAACTGATATACCAGAGATAAAGAATAAAGGTAATGCAACTTTAAGCCACTTTTTTGTCTTAAAACTAGGTTGGATAGATTTTAATTTTATAGTTAAAAATTTCCTTAACCAAAAACTCATTAATATTAGTAAAAAAATATATATAATACTTGTTAAAGCCATAATATTCCAAGCTTTAAGAAGCTTAGGATTAATAAAATATATAAGACTAGCTAAAATTATTAATGCTAGAGGTCTTATTACAGATTCTGGGATAAATGCCTCTATAATCCTTTTTAATCCTTGAAGAATTGCTTGTTTTATTCTAACTAATACCATAAATGGTAATACAACACAGGCGATTAAAAAGGTCCTTTCAACTGATAAGCTAATATAATTTTTAAATGTATAAGCTATAATAAAGATAATTACTGCTATTATAGTGCTAGAAAGAAGACTATATTTATGAGCTTGTTGAATTACACCTTTTAATAACTCTGGCTGTTTTTTACTAATATAGGCAGGAACAAATCTTATTAAGGCAGTATCAAAACCCATTGGAGCAACAAGTCCTATTATAGTTATCCATGAGAAACATAATACATAAGCTCCATATTGATTGGCTCCCATTGTTCGAGCAAGGACTACATTTAAAAGAAATGTAAGAGCAATTCCAAGTCCTCTTACAATAAAAGAACTAATTCCTCCTCTAGCTAAGATAGCTCGAGGCCCTTGGCCTTTTAGTATGATATTTAATAGCTGAGAGGGAGTATATTTCATAACAGTAAGATATTAGACTTTTATGATAAAATTATTTAAGGAAGTGTAATTTCTTTTTTTGGTTTTGTCTTCTAATTTTTTGTTTGGAAGGACAAATAAAGAAATACAAAGAAACACAACAAAAACTTTATTAAATAAAAATGGCGGTCCCAAGGGGACTCGAACCCCTGTTTCCGGCGTGAGAGGCCGGCGTCCTAGACCGCTAGACGATGGGACCGCATTTAAATTTTTAAAGCAGAGCAAAAGTACAAAGTATTTCGGGGAATGTCAAGTCTCTATATTAAAACTGAGTCGGTGAAGAGGGCATACACCGTATCTTTTTATTGCCTCTTTATGTTCTCTAGTAGCATATCCTTTATTTTTATAAAAATTATAGTAGGGATAGAGGTTGTGAAATTCTTTCATTAAATTATCTCGGTATACCTTTGCAATAATTGATGCTGCACCAATAGATTGAGACATCAGATCTCCTTTTGTAATAGCAAATTGAGGTATATCAAGTTCTTTAATAAGTTGGTTACCATCTATAAATACAACATCTGGTTTTATAGAAAGTTTGTTTATAGCGATATGCATTGCTTTAAGGCTGGCTTGTAAGATATTTAGTTTGTCTATTTCTTGAGGAGATATCTCTACAATAGCATAGCTTAATGCTGTTTCTTTTATAACAATGGATAACTCCTGTCTTTTTTGAGGACTAAGTAACTTAGAATCTGTGATACCTTTGATACGTATATTTTTGGGTATAATTACAGCAGCAGCTACTACAGGTCCAGCAAGACATCCCCTACCTACTTCATCAACTCCTGCTATATGATTATAGCCATAATCCCAAAATCGTTTTTCAATTTCAAGATTGTCATTATTATTTTTTGATAACCTATCTAGATTCCAGAAACTTCTCTGTAGATTTCGAGTGTTGATTTTGGGATCATTACGTCTCATTTGTGTAAAAAAATATAAAAAGGGCCCTTAACAATAAAAAGTAAGAGCCCTTTGAAAACAAATCTAAGCCATCCTCTTTAAACGAATCTTTTGTTTTGCAGCCTTTCCTTTGAGGTTTCTCAAGTAGTATAGTTTGGCTCTACGCTGTTTACCTGGTGTTACAATCTCTATCTTTTCAATCCTTGGAGAATGTACAGGGAATATTCTCTCAACCCCTACTCCATAAGAGACCTTTCTTACAGTAAAGGTTTCATTAATTCCACCACCTTTTCTTGCAATAACAACACCCTCAAATACCTGAATCCTTTCTTTTTCTTCAGATTCTTTAATGCGTACATGCACCCTTACTATATCTCCTGGCCTAAAATCTGGTATATCAAGGCGCATCTCTTCCATTTCAAGACGTCTTATGATATCCATTTTTTTATCCTCCTACGCCTAATAATCTCAAAATAGTTTAAAACCTAAATAATCTATCTAGATATATGGCAACAGCACATCTCACAGAAAGATGGTTATATTGTGTTGGCCCTTTTATAGGCTCTAATACCATGTCTACTTCTTTATAGACATCTTCATGTAATCCAAAAGCCGTACCAAACAATAACATTAAAGGTTGCCTATTTTTTTTATTTAAAAGAAATTGTTCTCTTAATAGCTTACAAGAAATTACCTGCCCTTTATATCCTGCTGAGGTCGCAATAACAAGAGGAAATTTAGCAGTTTTTTTTAAAATTTCATTTTTTACAGATGTAAGATCGCTCTGTATACTAACAAGTTTTAAAGCCTCTTGTCTATCTGGATTAAGTATACCTCCTTTACCTTTTTGCCAATAATCTATGATTTCTGTAGCAATTTTTTGTTGTTCTTCATCTGGAGTAACAATAAAAAATTTTTTTACTCCATATGTTGTGCATGCCCTTGATATATCATGTATATCAAGGTTAGTTACAGCAGATACAATCTTGTTCCCTGTTCTATTTACAACAGGGTAGTGGAGTAATGTAACATAAATCTCAAAAATATTCGAGTCTTTAATATTACTATTTTTCATTTTTTAGCTTAATTAAAAGATTTTTTTCCTCTTTACTCAATTCTATTTTGTCTAAAAGATCTGGACGTCTTTTAAATGTTATTTCTAGTGATTTTTTTCTGCGCCATTTAGCAATTTTTTTATGGTCTCCACAAAGTAGTACGTCTGGGACCTTCCAACCCTTAAACTCTCTAGGTCTAGTGTAGTGAGGATATTCAAGAAGTCCTTTTGTATTACTGCTAAAAGATTCCTCTTTGGTTGAGGAGATTTTCCCAAGCACTCCAGGGAGCAGTCTTGCTACAGCATCTATGACTACTAGTGCAGCAGGTTCTCCACCAGATATAACATAGTCACCTATAGAGAGCTCCATATCTGCTAAATGTTCAGATACCCTTGCATCTATTCCTTCATAGCGTCCGCATATAAGAATTAATCTTTCTTTTCGGCTCAATTTTGTAGCTATCTCTTGGTTAAATAGCTCTCCTGAAGGCGTGAGTAATATTACATAACCCTTTTTATCTTGTGCTTGTAGATAAGAAAGAGCTTCAAAAATAGGCTCTATTTTCATTACCATACCTTCTCCACCACCATAAGGTCTATCATCTGTAGTACGGTGGAGATCATGAGTGAAGTCTCTAAGGTTTATAGGATTGATACTTATAATACCTTTGTTAATAGCTCTAGCTAAGACTCCAAATTTTAGAGGAGAAGTAAAAAAGTCTGGGAAGATAGTGATTATATCAATTCTCATTTGCCTCAATAAGACCAGGTAGAGGATCTATTACCATTTGGCCTTGGTGCAAGTCTATTTTTAAAATTATCTCTTCTGTTGCAGGTATTAATATTTCTTTTTTATCTTTTCTTTCAACTACATAGACATCATGAGCGCCATTATTAAATATATAGGTTATAGTACCTAATTCTGTTCCCTTTTTAGTTACTACCTTAAGCCCATAAAGTTGATACCAATAATATTCATCTTCCTCTAAAGGTGGAAGGCACGATTTGTCTACATATACCTCCACCCCTTTCAAGGATTCAGCAGTAGTTCTATCTTTTATACCTTCTAAAGCAATTATTGCATACTTACCCTGTTCCCTGACTTTTTTAACAGGGTATCTAGAAAAACCAAACTTTTTGGGGAGATAAACTTCTGAATAGGCGGCAAATTGGGATATATCTTGACTATAAACTATAAGCTTTAGTTCTCCTTTTATCCCATGGGCCTTTACTATTTTTCCTACAGCTAATAAACGGCCCTTTGCCGCCATTTCTCTGTTAAGTTTTTTACTCCAAAATTTCTAGTACTGCTCTTTTTCTTAGTTTTGTAGAGGCAGCACTGAGAATCGTTCTCATTGCTCTGGCTGTACGACCTTGTCTCCCAATAACTTTACCCAGATCTTCTTTAGCCACCTTAAGTTCTATTACTGAAGTTTGTTCACCCTCTACCTCATTTACTTGGACTGCCTCAGGATGGTCCACTAGCGCCTTCGCTATGTACTCTATCAGCTCCTTCATTAGGTCCCTCCGCGCTAAAATTTAATATCTTCAAGCTAAAAGTATTCTTCTCTCTTTAATTGTTTTGAGAAGATTTTTTTAAATATCCACATCTAATTAAAAGACTTTTTACAGTGTGAGTAGGTTCTGCACCAATACCTAACCACTTATTTAATTTTTCGACATCTACTTTAAACTCAAAGGGTTCCTTTAATGGATCATATGTCCCTAAGATATCAAGAAATTTACCGTCTCTTGGAGCTTCAGAATTAGCTGCTACTACTCTATAGAATGGTCTCTTCTTGCGACCACCTCTACTTAAACGAATTCGTATTGGCATTTGTTCCTCCTAAGTATTCTCAAGTCTAAATTGATATATCAATTTTGTAGTATATACAAGTAATTTTGTAATCTTTTTGTAATATTTCTTTCTATAATTTTACATGGTTATATTACATTGGGAATAAACCTCTTAATGCCTTAAATTTATTCTTTTTCATCTTCTTAAGCATCTTATTCATTTGAGCATAATTTTTAAGTAGCCTATTTACATCTTGTACACTTGTTCCACTGCCTTTTGCAATTCTTCTTCTACGGCTAGCATTTATTATTTGATAATTTCTTCTTTCCTCTGGAGTCATAGAATTAATTATAGCCTCTATCTGTATTAGTTCTTTTTCATCTGGCATCATTCCTTTAAGTTGTTTATTCATCTTATTGAAACCAGGAATCATAGAAAGTATTTGCTCAAGAGAACCCATTTTTCGTATTTGTCTTAGCTGGTCTCTAAAATCTTCAAGGGTAAACTCATTATGTTCTAATTTCTTCTTAAGTTCTAAAGCCTTTTTTTGATCTATTGTCTCTTGAGCTTTTTCTATAAGGCTAAGAACATCTCCCATCCCTAATATTCTATTTGCCATTCTGTCAGGATGAAAGAGTTCTAACTCATCTAATTTTTCCCCAATTCCAATAAATTTAATCGGTCTGCCTGTAACAGACTGTATAGATAAAGCTGCTCCACCTCTAGCATCACCTTCTAATTTGGTAAGTATAACCCCTGTAATACCAATTTCTTCATGAAATTTTTTCGCAATATTTACTGCATCTTGCCCTGTCATTGCATCTGCAACCAATAGAGTTTCCTGTGGATCAAGTGCTTCTTTTAATCCTTTTAACTCTTTCATTAGGGCTTCATCTATATGGAGTCGTCCAGCAGTATCAACTATTACAGTATCTAAATGCATAAGATCAGCCTTTGACACTGCTTGAAGTCCAATATCTTTTACTGGAGTCCCTGGTTGAGTAGGATGTACCTCGACCTTTACTTGTTTCCCAAGTGTTTGTAGTTGTTCAATTGCAGCAGGACGTGATATATCTGCCGGCACTAAATAAGGACGCCTACCACGTTTTTTTAACCATTTGGCAAGCTTAGCAGCTGTTGTGGTTTTACCAGAACCTTGAAGACCAACAAGTAATATAACAGCAGGTTGTTTCCCTGCTAAATTTAACCCTTGTCCTTTTTCCCCAAGTAATTTTATAAGCTCTTCATGTACTATCTTTATAACCTGTTGGGCAGGAGTAAGGCTTTCCATTACCTCCTGTCCAATAGCTCGCTTTTTTACATTAGCTATAAAATCTTTAACTACTTTATAATTAACATCAGCTTCTAGTAAAGCAAGACGTACTTCTCTTAGGGCTTGTTGTATATTTTCTTCTGATAATTTCCCGTAGCCTTTAAGCCTTTTAAATACTTTATCTAGTCGTTCACTTAAATTTTCAAACATAATTTTTTATATAAAATTTTTTGATCTCGTTTTTCAAGTGATTAAGTAATTATTTAAGTATTGTCGATTTTCTGCAATCTCATAAGATTAACTAAGAGCTTAAAAGGTGTCAAGAAATGCTTTTTAAAAATTATATAAATTTTTTTCGGAAAAATTGTTAATAATATCTAGTAATATTACAAGTAAAGAATTAAATAACACTTAAAGTCATAATAGCTATAGCTACAGATTTAATAGATTTAATATCTCTAAAACTTTATTAAAAATTCTAAAGAGAAGGGATAACATTATGAAAAACACGCTGTTAAATCTAATAAAAACATGCGTTGCAGTTATAGTGTTGATTGTTTTGTCTTTTAATTCAGGACTTGCATCTTCTAATAAGGATAAAAGGGCAATTATAGTAGCTAGTATATTTCCTCTATATGATTTTGCAAAAGAAATTTCTGGTCCCTATGCAAGAGTTTATCTTCTATTGCCTCCAGGAGCAAGCCCACATTGTTGGGAACCAAGACCAAGTGATGTGGCACTTTTAAGGCAAGCAGATATTATTATTTTGGTGGGGCCATTAGAGCCTTGGGCACATACAGTATTTAAGGCAATTGGCTGTAAAACACATTTCGTTATAAGGGCAGCCCAAGGGGCGAATCTTATTAAAAAAGGGGTTGGAGAAAAATGTATAGATCCTCATGTATGGTTAGATTTTAAGTGGGATACAGTTATTGTTAAGAGAATTGAATCTGCACTTTCTAGGTTAGATCCTGTCCATAGAACTTTTTATAAAAATAGAGCTAATAAATTAGTAAAATCTTTATTGGAGCTTGATAAAGAATATAAAAGAACACTTAAGTCTTTAAAAATAGACTACTTAGTTATAGCAGGCCATGGTGCCTTTTCTTATTTTTGTAGAGCTTATGGGATAAAACAGATTGCTCTAGCTGGTATCAGTCCTGATGCACAACCTACAGTATTAAGACTTGCTCGTATTATAAACTTTATAAAACAACATCATATAAGAGCATTCTTTTATGAAGAGACAAGTTCTAGAAAACCTGCTCTTACTATAGAAGCAGAAACAGGGGTTAAGGCATGGCCCCTAACCCCTGCAGCATCTTTAACTAAAAAGGAGATAGAAAATCATATAACTTTCTTACAACTTATGTATAGAAATCTCTGTGTTATTAAAAGGGCATTTAATTTACATTCTTCTTCCCATACCAGCTCCAGCTCCCCTGCCTCTTCTTCCTAAAGGACGTCTAGGTCTTCTCATGAGGCGTCTGAAAATTGGATTGCCATTGGCGTTGTATAAGCCCTTTTCAATAGGGCTATTTATAATGCTATTAAATTCATTTTGAGATATGTATTTAGGAGTATATTTTTCTCCTGCTCTTAAAAGCATATGACTAAATGCCCGCATATGATTTCTTGAACCTTTTAATAGATTTTGATATGCTACTTTTATGTCTTGATTGTCTGTATGTTTAAGCTCCATTTGTAAGTCATGAATATCTAGATCTTCAATAGTATCTCCTACCTTTAAAGCATCTACTACAGATTTTGCACCAGTAGTTACAAGCTGGTTATATAAAGATTTCATCTGGCTGGATTGAAATTCACCGGGTTTTAGGTTAGCAATAGGATCTTTCAAATTATATTTTTTAAGAAGTGCTTGCATTGTTTCCATATGTCTTTGTTCTGCTTGTGCGATCATATTAAATACAGGCATACGCCATTTATTATAAAGCGCTTTGTATACATCCCTAGCCAACTTTTCTTCTTCAGCCATTTTAATAAGCCCTTGTTTTTCTTGTTTAGAAAGTGATTGAGCGGGCATTCTAGCTACAAAAGAAGCAAGATTCCCTGCTGCCCCAAATGGACAGGTAGCAGCATTTCTACCCAATCCCATCCCTTGTCCTAGACCTAGAAAGGGCCTTTGCATCGTATTAGTTGAAGTAGTGTTTCCTGCTTGAGCCATTACCACCGTTGGAAATGCTAAAAAAATTGATACCATTAACAATTTTGTTAAAACATTTTTGCCTAAATTCATTATATCCTCCTTATTGATCTTCATTCTCTAATTAAAATAATTTTAATTTAAGTGTATTAACTTTTTAAAAGAAAAGCAAATAAAAAATAGAAGCATTTAAATATTTAAAAGTATTTTTTTAATTTTTATTGCTTGTCGGATTTTCTGATCTTTTGTAATTAATTTTTAATAAAAATAAAGGGATACATTGCTGTATCCCCCTCATTTATTAAAATAATTTGTTAACTAAACAAATAAATATAAGCCAGTTATAGTCCGGTAGGGAATTTGGGTAGATCTTTTAATGCCTCCTTTATTTTTTCTTCAGGATATTCATAGTCTTCAAGTTTACCTGCCAAGTAGTCATCATAGGCTGCAAGATCAAAGTGCCCATGTCCACTAAAACATACTACTATACATTTTTCTTCGCCAGTTTCTCTACATTTTATTGCTTCATCTACTACTGCTTTTATGGCATGGCTAGTTTCTGGAGCAGGTATTATACCTTCTGTCCTTGCAAATATTGTAGCTGCCTCAAAAACAGGATTTTGTGTATATGCTCTTGGACTTATAAGTCCCTTTTTTACAAGGTAACAAAGAAGTGGGGCATCTCCATGATATCTTAGTCCGCCTGCATGAATTCCTGGTGGTTCAAAGGCATGTCCTAATGTATACATTAACATTAAAGGAGTCATACCAGCAGTATCTCCATAATCATATTCATATAAGCCTTTTGTAAGAGTAGGGCATGAAGTTGGTTCAACGGCTATTATTTCTGCATCGAGTTTGCCATCTAATTTCTCTTTTACAAATGGGATAGCAAAACCACCAAAGTTAGAACCACCACCAACACAACCTATTAAGATATCAGGCTTTTCTTCTGCTAATTGCAACTGTTTTTGTGTCTCTAGTCCAATAATGGTTTGATGAAGTAATACGTGGTTTAAAACACTACCCAATGCATAATTAGTATCTTCATGTGTAGCAGCATCTTCTACTGCCTCTGAAATAGCTATGCCTAGGCTTCCATTTGAGTTTGGATTTTTTTCAAGGATTGCTCTTCCTGCATTGGTTCTATCTGTTGGAGAAGGATATACTTCTCCACCCCATATATGCATAAGTATTCTTCTATAAGGTTTTTGTTCATAACTTACTTTGACCATGTAGACTGTACATTGCATATCAAAAAGGCTACAAGCAAATGAAAGAGCACTTCCCCATTGTCCTGCACCAGTTTCTGTAGCAAGTCTTTTTACACCTACAACTTTGTTGAAATATGCTTGAGCTACAGCAGTGTTAGGTTTATGGCTACCTGGTGGGCTTACCCCCTCGTTTTTATAGTATATTCTTGCAGGGGTCTTTAAGTATTTTTCTAAGTTCCTAGCTCTGTGAAGCGGAGATGGACGCCACAGTTTATATATTTCTCTTACAGCTTCAGGTATTTCTATCCACGGTTGTTGGCTTACTTCTTGTGCAATAAGATTATCTGGGAATATAGGTTTTAAATCATCAGGAGTTACTGGTTTACCTGTTTTGGGATTAAGTGGTGGAGCAAGAGGTTCTGGTAAATCTGGTACAATATTGTACCATGCATGAGGAAGTTCTTTTTCAGAAAGGGTTATACGATAATTGTCATTCATTTTAAAACTCCTTTGAATTTTTTATATGGGTTGTAAAATGAGGCTAGGGTTTTTTTAACATATCTTTATATTGGATGTAAATAAACATGAAATATAAAATAGCTCTATTTGAAGAATCAGGATGTGCTAAAAGAAAGATAGAGGGTATTAAGAAATATGCTCCAGAGATATTAATTTCTCCGATTGTAGATATACCTTCTATAAGAAGTGATATTGTCATTGATGAACCAGATGAATTTTTAAGTATAGATTTTGATGCAGATATGGTCTTAGATTATATAAAACATCCAGATCTATCATATTTTTTGGTACAATTATGTAAAGAAAAAAAGATTCCTGTTGTTGCATCCGGACAAAAGATAAAAGGTGCTATTTGTCCTTTTACTTGTTGTGGTTTAGGATATCATAAGAGTATTGAGTTTTATTCAAAAAGATTTGGTTTCCCAGAATATAAGGTCTTAGTTTCTAATAACAAAATTAAAGAGATTATAGTAATAAAAGGTGCTCCATGTGGGGCAACATGGGAAGTTATAGATGGACTTTTAGGGCTTGATGTAGAAGATGCTTTGGTATTAATTGGCAGGCTAGTTCAATATAATTGTAGTGCCGATCCTTCTGCCTTTGATCCTATTACTCAAAAGAGCGCAGTTCACTTTGCAGGAAAAGTTCATCAACTTGCCCTTAAAAAGGGTTTAAAAATTGTTTAGACTAAAAATTTTGATCTTATATTTTTTATTCTGGTTAGAGCATCACACACCCTTTTATTAAAAGAAGGATTTTCTATTTCTTTATAGAAATCGACTAATATAGCTTTTACATTTTCTGTAGATTGACATACAAGTATTAAGTCATGTCCTGCCATAAAAGCCTTCAGAGCTTTTTGAGAGATTTTACCCTCTCCTGTGCCTTCCATTTCCATATCATCGGTTATAAGTATCCCTTTAAATCCAAGACTTTCTTTTAGCAGAAGTGTAGCAATACGATACGAATAAGTAGCAATGTTTTCATCAAGACATTGATATATAACATGAGATGTCATTATACATGGAATTTTTGCTTTTATTGCACTTATAAACGGTAGTAAATGGCGTTTTAATTCTTTTAAATTAGAGTTTACCAAAGGTATGTCTTTATGGGGATCTTTTGTTATAGAGCCAATTCCAGGAAAGTGTTTTGCACAACACAGTATTCTATTTTCATTAAATATCTGTATATACATTGAACCAAGAATTGATACCTTTTCTTCATCAGAGTTATAACAACGTTCTAAAAGCACCTCATTGGTTATATCTGTTTTTAGGTCTAATACAGGAGCTAAGTTTAGATTTATGTTTGTTGATTTTAGTACATTAACAATTTTAGATGCCTGTTCTACTATCTTGGTAAAGGGATCTTCAGATTCTCCAACATCTTTATTAGAAGGGATAGATGGCCAGTAAGGGGGAGCCAATCTTTGTACTCGTCCACCTTCTTGGTCTATTGCAAAAAGCGGTGTAGGAAGTCTTTGTGTTTTGCAGAGAATTTTTATATCATTTATAAGTTTTGATAGCTTAATTGGATCCTTAATATTCTTTTTAAATAGAATAAAATTACATACACCATAGTTGGTTATTAGCTCTTTAGTTTTGTTATCCAAAAAGTATGTTTCTATGGGAGCAATTATTAGGTTACCAAGGTCTTTTTTTGAAAACATAATTTCTCCTTATTTAAATAAAAAAATAAAAGTATTCTGCTTTTAAAAAGATGCAAGTCTTGACTTTATTCTTTAAAGAAGTTTTAATCTTTTATAACAAAAGGAGATTGTTATGGATATAGAATATATTCAAAATCTTACACAAAAAATTGATATCTTGTTAGAAAGTTATCAAAAGCTATGTCAAGAAAATGCACATCTTAAAAGAGAATTAGAAGATAAAAATGCTATGATTTTAAGGCTACAAGATGAGCTTAACTTGCTCAATAAAGAGCGCGATACAGTGAAAGAGAGAATCTCAGCTATTATTTCTAGAATTGAACAGGTTGAAGCAAGTGCTTCTAATTCAGAGGATATGCAACAAGGTATAGAGGCAAATGATATGGGTTCTTCTCAAGAAGAATTTTAACATTAAAAAAGATATTTGAATTTTGATGTGAATGAGGATCATGTAAAAGTTGAGATATTGGGGCAAACCTATTGGTTTCGTTGTGATGATGCAGATATAGATGCTCAAGAGGTGGCTTCTTACATAGAGAAGAAGATAAAAGAGGAGAAGGAACTTTATAATAGTCTTCCACCTCAAAAGGCTTTAGTCTTAATAATTATGAATATTGCAAAAGATTTGATAGTAGCAAAGAATAAATTGACTAAATTAGAACAACATATGATGGTTTTGGCAGAAAAGATCGAAAATATAATAAAACAAGATTCAGAAATTGCTCAAAAGGAGAGATGAGGATATAATTATAAAAAAATAGGGCAATTTTCCCCTGCCCTGTGCGTGTCAACAGCCAGGTTGTTGAGCCAACACCCTAAAAAAGGGAGTCTCCTCTCTGAGAGGGGCGGAAGAGGCCAAAAGCTTCTTCCAAACTATCTCAGATGAGACACCCACCTGAGTCTCTCAGGTTCAATGGACCCTGTTGACACGGCAATGGCGGGGGATTTTGGCTATAACCCCGTCTGGGTTTACATATAACGAAACGGATTATGGCTCAAAAGTGCCGTTAGGGCGCGGGAGAAAAGATGGGCGTATTACGGACAACTTTTATAGAGTTGGCCGATATTTTAAAATTTTTAAATGTAGTTAATGACGGACTCTTTCAATATTTTTACAACAGGGGGAGGGCTAAGGACTGAGAAGGACTAAGTAAGTCAAATTTTTTAGCTAAAAATTTATTATTTATATCCCCTGTTGTTGATAGTTGAGATATATAATGAGGTATTTTGATAGAACCTATATGTAGTTTTTGATTATGATAACTATTACCTCAACGATATTGGAGTCCGTCAGGTGTTTTTCTTTTTATTCTAAAGGGTCTTCCGGCCCTGTCGGTATCGCCTATTTAAATCCGTTCCGGGCTGTAATCCAATTGCTCTGTTAGGGCTGGATGGGGTGTGGCAATCCTAAATAGAAAGGGGGTGCCACCCATCATGGAATCTTTATATATAATCATTGCAATTATAATAGGATTATTGATTGGTGGTGTAGTTGGCTATGTCTTAACAAAGAAAAAGACAGAGGCCATGCTTGCACCTATGCGTGAAGAAGCTGAACGCATAAAGCAACAGGCAGAAGCTGATGCTAAAAGGCTTCAAAAAGAGATTCGAGTTCAGGCTAAGGAAGAGGCTTTACAGTTTAGACAAGAAGCTGAAAGGGAACTTAAAGAAAGAAAAAGAGAACTCCAAGAGCTTGAAAAGCGTTTAGTCCAAAAGGAACAACAGTTAGACAAAAAGCAGGATCTTATCTCAACAAAAGAGATAGAGGTCCTTGAAAAGGAAAAGGGGCTAAAAGCAAGAGAGTCTGAGCTAGAAGAAAAAGAAAAAGAGGTAGAAGGGTTAATTCAGGAACAAAGGGCAACCTTAGAGAAGATTGCTAATATGTCTGAACAACAGGCAAAAGAACTTCTTTTAAAGAATGTGGAACAGGAAGCAAGAGAAGATGCTGCAAAACTTTTAAAGCGTATAGAAACAGAGACCAAGGAAACTGCGGAGAAAAAGGCAAAAGAGATCATTGCGCTTGCTATTCAACGTTGTGCAGGAGATTTTGTTGCAGAGCAGACAGTTTCTGTGGTTGCTCTCCCTTCTGATGAGATGAAGGGTAGGATTATAGGTCGTGAGGGTAGAAATATAAGGGCTATTGAAGCTGCAACAGGGGTTGACTTGATTATTGATGATACTCCAGAGGCAGTGCTCCTTTCTGGTTTTAATCCTGTAAGGAGAGAGATTGCTAGAATTGCTCTTGAAAGGCTGGTAGCTGATGGGCGTATACATCCTGCTCGTATAGAAGAGGTGGTTAAAAAAGTTGAAAAAGAAATGGAGACCACAATCAAAGAAACAGGTGAGCAGGCTGCCTTTGATGTTGGAGTATATGATATACATCCAGAATTAATAAAACTTCTTGGAAAATTGAAATTTAGAACTAGCTATGCCCAAAATGTACTTCAACATTCTATAGAAGTAGCATTTTTATGCGGAGTTATGGCGTCTGAATTAGGTGTTGATGTTAAAAAGGCTAAAAGAGCTGGGTTATTGCATGATATAGGAAAGGCTGTAGATCATGAAATAGAAGGTCCTCATGCACTTATTGGGGCAGATCTAGCTAAGAAATATGGAGAGCATCCAGATATTGTGCATGCAATAGCTGCCCATCACGAAGATATAAAGCCTGAGACAGTACTTGCTGTTTTAGTTCAAGCAGCAGATGCATTATCTGGTGCACGTCCTGGAGCAAGGCGTGAAATGTTAGAGACATATGTAAAACGTCTTGAAGACTTAGAACGCATTGCACATTCTTTTCCTGGAGTGCAAAAATGTTATGCAATTCAGGCAGGTCGTGAGATAAGGATTATGGTAAAAAGTGATCAAGTATCAGATGATGAGGCAGTACTTCTTAGTAAAGAGGTGGCCAAAAAGGTAGAAAGTGAACTTAGTTATCCTGGACAGATAAGGGTCACAGTTATAAGAGAAGTACGTGCTGTTGAATACGCAAAATAACTAGCTTAAGGGTGGTTAGGACAGAGATGGAAAAAGATATAGATAAGCAGTTAGAACTGATTAGAAGAGGAGCGGTTGAGATTATCGATGAAAAAGAGCTTAGAGAAAAGCTATTAAAGTCTATAAAAGAAGATAGACCATTAAGAGTAAAGGCTGGGTTTGATCCAACTGCTCCAGATCTGCATTTAGGTCATACAGTTTTAATTCAGAAACTAAAGCATTTTCAGGACCTAGGACATGAGGTTTTATTTTTGATTGGTGATTTTACTGGAATGATAGGTGATCCTACAGGAAAGTCTGAAACTCGAAAACCCCTTACTCCAGAGCAGGTTCAGGAAAATGCTAGGACTTATAAAGAGCAGATATTTAAGATATTGGATCCGGAGAAAACAAAAATTGTTTTTAATAGTAAGTGGTTAAATAGTTTAACTCCTATAGATATTATAAAACTTTGTGCAAAGTATACTGTAGCTAGGATGCTTGAAAGAGATGATTTTAAAAAGCGTTTCTCAGCTAGAAAGCCCATTGCAATTCATGAATTTTTATATCCTCTGCTTCAGGGATATGATTCAGTAGCGTTAAAGGCAGATGTAGAACTTGGGGGGACAGACCAGACTTTTAACCTGCTTGTGGGAAGAGAGCTTCAAAGAGATTATGGACAAGAGCCTCAAATAATTATAACCATGCCTCTTTTGGAGGGCTTAGATGGAGTTCAAAAGATGAGTAAGTCTTTGGGTAACTATGTTGGTATTACAGAGCCTCCCAAAGAGATGTTTGGAAAACTTATGTCTATTTCTGATGAATTGATGTTTAGGTATATGGAACTCTTAAGTTCTATTGATCTAGATGAAATAAAAAGGCTTAAATCTGCTATAAACCAAGGAAAACTTCATCCCAAGAAGGTCAAAGAAGATTTTGCTTCAGAAATAGTTGCTCGTTTTCATGGGGTGGATGAGGCTCAAAGGGCAAAAGATGCATTTAGAGCTCAATTTAGTCAGGGGAAAATACCTGATGATATCCCAGTGTTTAATATTCCTAAGGGGCATAAGGTAGTATTTTTACCAAAACTTTTAAAGGATTCTGGTATACTTTCTAGTACTTCTGAAGCAAGAAGGCTTATAAAACAAGGGGCAGTTTCTGTAGACGGAGAAAAGATACATCAAGAAGAGATAGAATTTAACAAGGATGAAGTAGTATTGAAGATAGGCAAGAGAAGATTTTTAAGGGTAATTTTTTCTTAGAGGAGTTTCTTAGAGGAGGAGTTATGCATCATCACAATTTATCTAAAAAATATTTTGAAAAGGCTAAACAGGTGATACCTGGGGGAGTAAATAGTCCTGTTAGGGCATGTAAATCTGTAGGTTGTGATCCTGTCTTTATAGAGAAAGGGGAGGGTTGTTTTTTATATGATGCAGATGGCAACAGATATATAGATTATGTCTGCTCTTGGGGTCCTATGATCTTAGGGCATTGTCATCCTGATGTTTGTGGTGCAGTAAATGAGGCAATGTATCAGGGTATGAGCTTTGGTGCTCCTACTTGGAGAGAGGTTGAGCTTGCAGAAAAGATTGTTTCTATGGTTCCATCTATAGAAAAGGTTAGATTGGTAAATTCTGGTACCGAAGCAACAATGAGTGCCATTAGGCTTGCTAGAGGTTATACAGGCAGGAAAAAGATTATTAAATTTGATGGTTGTTATCATGGACATGCTGATTCCTTTTTGGTAAAAGCGGGTTCTGGTGTAGCTACCTTAGGAATTCCAGGAAGTCCTGGTGTGCCAGAAGAGATAGTTTTAAACACAATTGCTCTTCCATATAATCAACTTGATCCAGTAAAAGAGGTTATTGAAAAGCAGGCAGATGATATTGCTGCTGTTATTGTAGAGCCTGTAGCTGCTAATATGGGAGTAGTATTACCTGAAGAAGGTTTTCTTGAAGGCTTAAGAGAGATTACAAAAGAGTACGGAATAATCCTTATATTTGATGAGGTAATAACAGGCTTTAGATTAGCTCCTGGCGGAGCTCAGCAATATTTCAATGTAATGCCAGATCTTACATGTTTGGGCAAGATTATTGGCGGTGGGATGCCTGTTGGGGCATATGGAGGCAAAAAAGAGATTATGGATCATATTGCACCTGATGGTCCAGTCTATCAAGCTGGTACACTGTCGGGAAATCCTCTTGCTACTGCAGCAGGGCTTGCTACATTAAATGTTTTGTCGAGAGCTGGTATATATGAAATTTTAGAGGAAAGAGGTAGTTTTTTGGCAAATGGTATTAGAGAGCTTGCTAAGAAGTATGGTGTTAAGTGTCAAGTACAATCAATTGCTTCTATGATGACATGTTTTTTTGGCGTAGATAAGCCTGTTAAGGCATTTAATAGTGAATTAGATACCAATATGTATGCTAAATTTTATAGGCTTATGCTTGATGAAGGAATATATTTAGCGCCTTCACAATATGAGGCATCATTTGTAAGTGTTGCACACAATTGGGATGCTATAAATAAGACATTAGAAGCCGCAGATAAGGTATTTAAAAATTTGTAAAAATATAATGAGTCTGTTTTATCAAAAATGAGTAGAAATTCATTGACACGTTACTCTACTCGTGCTATGAATTACACGATTCATATTGGTAGCGAGAGAGGTTTGGTGAGTAAAAGGTCTTTTAAAATTGGGATGCTGATTTTTTAATTAAAGGGAGAGGAGCATATCTCTGGGCGGTATAAAAGAAGAATTTGCTAGTTTATTTAGAAGTATGAGTAATGCAATGACCATTGCTTTGGCAGTGGTCATGTCTACTTTTGCTGGGCTTTTTACGGGCTATTGGTTAGATACAAGGGTCTTTCATAATAAGACTTTTCCATGGTTAACGATAATATTTTTTCTTTTTGGGTTAGCAGGTGGAGCAAAAAATTTTTTTATCTTAAGTAAGAGGTTTTCTGAAGAATTAGAAGCTCAAGATAAAAAGAAATTACAAGAATCAGATAAAGATGACTATCATGACAAGAGTAGTTCAGATTCTTAGAGGAGATTTTGATACAGATTTTATTACTATGTTTCATTGGGTAAATTGGGCTCTTTTTGTGTTATTGGTGCTTGGGGCTTTAATGTTTTTTGATATACGTACTGCATATGGAGTATTTTTGGGTTCTTTTATTGCTACTATAAACTGTATGGGGCTTCATAGAGATTGTAGCCGACTTCTTAGAATGCGTAGTATGGCTGCTTATTTTGGAGGACTTGCTGTCAGGTTAGGATTAATTGTATTAGCAGTTACAGTTATATTTTTGTTTTTTAAGCAGTTTGTTTCGGCAATAGGTTTTCTAATTGGGTTGTCGGTTGTTATAGTTAATTTTTATATATGGGTATTAGGAATTGTTATTTTTAAAGCACTAGGCAATAAGGAGGCTGTGTAAAATGGTTGAACCAATTTATTTTTTGAGTCTCATTTTAGAGGCTTTTGGTTTGCCAGGTTATGGTACACCAAATAGCCCCAGTGTTTTGGCTCAAGTATTAGCGCCTTATATGCAGTATAGCTACTTAGCATTTATTATTTGCATTATCTTAGGCGTGTTAGGAGCTTCAAAATTAGATTTAATCCCTAAAGGTCTTCAGAATGTTATGGAGGCTTTTGTAGGTGGTGTTTGGGATTTTATTTATGACCAGACGAATCATGATAAGAAACAAGCCGAATTGATATTCCCTATTAATGCAACATTTTTATTTTATATAATGATTTGTAACTTTATGGGCTTGATCCCTGGATTTGCTTGCCCTACTGCAAATTTGAATGTTACGCTAGGATTAACTGCAATCGCTATTGCTTCTTATCATCTTTTAGGGCTTAGATTTCACGGTATAAAATACTTTAAACATTTTTTAGGTCCTATTCTTTGGATGGCTCCTATTATGTGCCCAATTGAAATATTTAGCCATATTGGGAGGATTATCTCTTTGTCAATCCGACTTTTTGGTAACATGGTATCTAAAGAAATATTATTAAGCTTGTTATTTATGCTTGCGGGTCCATATTTAGCACCGTTACCAATTATGTTATTGGGTGTTCTTGTATGTATTTTGCAGGCATTTATCTTTTTCGTGCTTTCAATTTGTTATGCTACAGAGGCAATGGCACCGGCACATTGTGATCATCATGAATAGATCATTCTCGTCGGTGATATAATGTAGGGAAGAAGGCCAAAAAAAATTTAAGGGAGGTTTTAGCCGTGAAGAAGGTTACAGTTATTTCCATTTTAACCATGGTAATGGTTTTAGGTTTTGCAGCCTTAGCAATGGCTGCAGGTGCTGGAGACCAAAGTGCACTAGTAGCAAAAGGTGGACACATAGCATTCTTAATGGCTATGTCAGTTCTTGGTTCTGCAGTAGGTGTTGGTGTGGCAGCATCTGGATGCGGTGTTGGTATGGGTCACTGTGCTAGGGGTTGTATGGAAGGTACTGCTCGTAATCCTGAGCTTGCCGGTAAGTTGACCGTTACCATGTTTATTGGTTTGGCTCTTATTGAGGCATTAACAATTTACGCTCTAGTTGTTGCACTTATTGCTCTCTATGCAAATCCATTATTACCAAAGCTTATGACAATTTTTGGACTTAGCTAATAAAAAATAATCATTTTTTTAATTCAAGTTAAAGGAGAGCTTTTATAGCTCTCCTTTTTATTTTTTTATCTTTTCAACCAAAGAAGTCTCACCTTATAATAGCTATTGTAACTAGATTCGTTTTCATTAGATATTTTTATTTGTCTCTCATCTATTGGAGGCAGTATGAAAAAAGCAGCATTTTTTGAAACATTAGAGGACAAAAAGGTAAGATGTAAACTTTGTAATCATCAATGCGTAATAGCCTCTGGTAAAAGGGGTATTTGTGGAGTCAGAGAAAACCAAGATGGTAGTTTAGTAAGTTTAGTATATGGTAGACTTGTTGCATTAAGTGCTGATCCTATTGAGAAAAAGCCTCTTTTTCATTTTTTGCCCGCAAGCTCTTCTTTTTCTATTTCTACTGTAGGCTGTAATTTTAGATGTCTGCACTGTCAAAATTATCACATCTCTCAATATCCTCATCTATATGGAGGCAAGATTACAGGCGATCAATATAGCCCGTCTGAGGTAGTAGGTGCAGCAGAATTAAATGTCTGCCAAAGTATTAGTTATACATATGTTGAGCCTACAATATTTTATGAATTTGCCTTTGATTGTGCTAAACTTGCTAAGGAGCGAGGTATTAAAAATGTTTTTGTGTCAAATGGATATATGAATAAAGAGGTTGTACAGGAACTATCTAGTGTACTTGATGCAATAAATATCGATATAAAGGCATTTAGTGAAAGATTTTACAAAGAGGTATGTGGAGCAAGACTTAAACCCGTTTTGGAAAATGTTGCCCTTTTTTATGAACTAGGTGTCTGGGTAGAAGTTACAACACTTGTAATTCCAGGTCATAATGATTCTCCAGAAGAGTTAAAACAAATCGCTACTTTTATAAAGGATATCAGTCCCTCAATTCCTTGGCATGTTACAGGGTTTTATCCAACCTATAGGATGTTAGATGTACCTCCAACTCCTGTTTCTACCCTAAATATGGCTAGAGAGATAGGACTTAGTGTTGGATTAAAGTATGTATATCAAGGGAATAGACCTGGAGAAGGTGGTGAAAATACTTATTGTCCTTCTTGTCAAAGGCTTCTTATTGAGAGATGGGGTTTTAAGATCATAGAAAATAAAATTATAGAAGGAAAGTGTCCTTATTGTGGTGAAAAAATTGATGGTATTTGGAATTAAAAAATATAAATTTGGTGCCGAGGGGGGGATTCGAACCCCCACGGGCGGTTGCCCACCACCCCCTCAAGATGGCGTGTCTACCAATTCCACCACCTCGGCTTTTAATTAAAAGAATATGCCAAAAATCAAAACTACTTACATTATCCCTAGCGGGCGTTATTTTAACCATTTAAAATTTTTTCGCAAGAGAAAAATTTTTTAAGATTTTATAATTGTAAAAACTCTATTAGGTGTTTACATTTGGCATCGTCTTAATTTTATTCTTGCTTGGATAGTTAGGATGAGAGATAAAGCTGTTTTTTTAGATAGAGACGGTACAATTATTGAAGAAGTAGGTTATTTGAGTAGGATTTCAGATATAAGACTTTTGGAAGGTGCAGCATCTGGCATTAAGTTACTTAATCAGGCTGGCTTTAAGATTATTGTTGTTACAAATCAATCTGGTGTAGCTAGAGGTTTTTTTGATGAGGATTTTGTGCATAGGGTACATCAAAAGATATCTGAATATTTGAATGAACAAGGTGCCTATATTGATGCTTGGTATTATTGTCCACACCATGTAGATGGAAAGATAGCAAAATATAGTTTTGATTGTTCTTGTAGAAAGCCTTCAACTGGTATGATAGAAAAGGCTTGTAAGGACTTTGCTATTGATATCAAAAGAAGTTATGTAGTAGGAGACAGTGAAAAGGATATACTTCTTGCAGTAAATGTAGGTGCAAAACCAGTACTTGTTACCACAGGATACGGTAGGCAGACACTTAACAGCCTTAGTCCTCATATAAAAGACAAATTAGCATTTATAGTAGATAACCTTAAAGAGTTAGCGTTATTAATATGCGGATATTAATAGTAAAATTAAGTGCTATAGGAGATGTTGTACAATCTCTTTGTGTAGCATCTGCCCTAAAACGAGGGATAAAAGATGTTGAGATATCATGGGTGGTGTCTGAGGCAGCATATCCTATTTTAAAGAATCATCCCCTTATAGATCATGTTTTTTTATTGCCCAGAAGTCGCTGGGGTAAAATGAGTAAAGATTTATGGGCATGGCCTAAACTAGTTTCAGAAGTTCTTTCATTTATATCTGAAATCCGAGCACAGGACTTTGATATTGTTGTGGATCTGCAAGGACTTTTTAAAAGTGGACTTGTTACCTACTTTACCATTGCTAAGAGAAAGATAGGTTTTTCTAATGCAAGAGAGCTTAGTCATATTTTTTTAAATGAGAAACTTCCTCCATATGATATTGAAAAACACGCGGTATTAAGATATGTGGAGATTGCTTCTTATTTAGGTGGGGATACTTCCAATATAGATTTCCCTCTTGCAGTTTCAAATCGTGACAGGTCTCAAGTGGATGAATGGCTTAAAGGTTTTAATGATTTTGTAGTATTAAATGTTGGTGCATCTTGGCCTAACAAAAGATGGACTATAGAAGGTTTTTTTGAATTGGCCAAGAAGATATATGAGATATGGGAATTACCTTGTGTAATTAGTGGTGGTAGGGAAGATGAAAGTTTTGCAAAACAGTTAGAAGACAAGATTAAAAGAGTTGGATTAAAGGTATTAAACCTTGCTTCTAAGACCTCTCTTTTAGAATTAGCAGCTTTATTTGAAAGATCAAAACTAGTAGTTACTCCAGATAGTGGACCTATGCATCTAGCTGTTGCAGCAGGTGCTAGGGTAGTGGCCCTTTTTGGCCCCACTGCTCCCTGGCGTACAGGTCCTTTTGGAGATAAACATCAAGTAGTAAGAACAGCTATTTCTTGTAGTCCTTGTTTTAAGCGAAGCTGTAGTGATCCCAAGTGTATGAAAGAAATTTTAGTAGATGATGTAGTAAATGCGATAGAAAAGGTGTTAGGTGAATTAAAATCTGATACTATTAAGCATGCCTTAAACTAGGATAAGGAGGCCGTTATGGCAGAGGGTACGATTAGTACAAAATTACTAGATATATTAGTTTGTCCTAAATGTAAGGGAGATCTTGAACTTAATTCCCAAAAAAATGGACTCATTTGTCATAAGTGTAAACTTATATATGAGATAAAAGATGGGATTCCTATTATGTTAATTGATGAGGCAAAGCCCCTTAAAGATGGAGGTAAATAACATTGGTAGAGGTGAGTCATAATAAGTTAAAAGGGGCTATTTCCAAATTTAAAGATAAAAGGATTCTTGTTATTGGTGATTTGATGTTAGATAGGTTTATTTGGGGTAAAGTTTCTAGAATATCTCCAGAGGCCCCTGTCCCTGTAGTAGAAGTAGAAAAGGAGGATTTTTTATTAGGTGGAGCTGCAAATGTTGCTCACAATTTAAGAGCACTTGGTGCAAGAGTACTTATGGCGGGGGTGGTAGGAGATGATGATAGTGCAGTAAAGCTTTTGGAATTAGCTGCATCATCTGGTCTTGATTCTAGTTTGGTTATAAAAGATGATCGTCCTACCACTGTAAAGACTAGAGTTATAGCACAGGGACAACAGGTTGTAAGGGTGGATCGAGAGTCTAGACAGATTCTATGTAATCAGACAATAGAAAGGCTTTGTAAGCTTTTAGAAATGCATCTAGATACTATAGATGGTGTAATAGTGTCTGATTATGCTAAAGGTGTTATTAGTAAGGCTCTTATGGATAAAGTAAGGGCACTGTTTGTCCAAAAAGGTATTCCTGTATTAGTTGATCCAAAGCCTATAAATAAAGAGTTTTATAGAGGTGTTACATTAATTGCACCAAATAAAGCAGAGGCAGAGGCAATTTCTGGTATTCTGATATCAGATGAGTCTTCTTTAGAAATAGCACTTAAAAGGATATATAAAGAGTTAGCTCTTGAGGCTGTACTTATTACAAGAGGTTCTAAAGGAATGGCACTGTGGCAACCTGAGCAAGGACTTCTTTCTATTCCTACAATGGCAAAAGAGGTTTATGATGTAACAGGAGCAGGTGATACTGTAATGGCAACCCTAGTACTTTCTAAAACAAGTGGACTAAGTTGGGATGAATCAGCTTATCTTGCCAATGCTGCAGCAGGTATTGTTGTTGGGAAGGTTGGCACAGCTACGGTAACAACTGAAGATCTATTAACTCTATTAGAACTGTAATTATTTTGAATTGTTTTGGGGGTAGGTGTGAGTAGGCTAAAGGAGCCAGTACCTGTTGCACCAATTTTTGCTATTTTTTCTTCTGATGTAGCACTTATAGAATCTGCTATAGAAGAAATAGAAAAAAAATGGGCTCCTATTTTAAAAAAGAGTGCCCTTTTTGATTTTAATCAAACAAAATATTACGAAAAAGAGATGGGAGCTAATTTAAAAAAGATTTTTGTTGTACTTGAGAGATTTATAAGTCCTAATTTTTTAATAAACTTAAAATATTGGGCATATGAATTTGAATTTCATCATCTAGAAGATAGAAAAAGAAAGATAAATATTGATCCAGGGCTACTTAGTAGTGAGAGGCTTGTTCTTGCTACAGGTAAAAATTATGTTCACAGAATATATCTTGGTAAAGGAGTATGGGTAGACTTAACTCTTATTTTTAAGAAGGGAAGCTTTAGAACACTTCCTTGGACATATCCAGATTATGCTACAGATTTTTCTATAGATTTTTGGAACAATGCTCGTCTCTCCTATTTAAATGTACTTAGATTTGGGCTTAAAGGTCAAGGAGTTGTGGAGTTTATCCCTGGGCTTTGGCCCTCTTTTTAGATTTAGCCTTTAAAGGAGTTAATACATGACGCTTAGGAGTATGACAACTTATGCTCGATTTGAACAAACTATTGAAGATTGGTGGTTATTTATTGAATTAAAGTCAGTAAATCACAGATTTTGTGATGTAAATATTAGGTGTCCTAGATTTTTGATACCAATTGAGGATAAAATAAGGAAGGCTGTACAAAAGACCTTAATAAGAGGGCGAGTAGATATTTCTATACAAATGGATGCAGGAAAAGAATCTGTTCCTCAATTTATTCCCAACATAGAATTAACCCGTTCTTATATACAGGCTGTAAAGGAGTTAAGTAATAGTCTTGGGCTAGAATATAATTTAGATGTTACAACTCTTCTTTCAATTGTAAGGGATGCAATTACTGCAAGGGATATTGAAAGAGATTATGAACAAATATGGCAAGTGCTTTCTAAGGGGCTAACAAGTGCACTTAATGATGCTGTGTTAATGGCTGAACAAGAAGGAAAGATTCTTGTTTCTAGTCTGAGAGAACATTTAGAGCTCATAAAAAGATTAATAGAGGATATTGATGCAAGGCGGGATCAGCATTTAAGGGAGGCTCAGGCAGCACTTTTTGCTAGAATAGAGGAGTTGTTAGGTTCTTTAAAAGAACTTGATATGCAAAGGCTTCATCAAGAAGCTGCTATTTTAGCAGATCGGTTAGATATTACCGAAGAAATAGTTAGGGCAAAAAGTCATATAGCACAAATAGAGAAGATATTATCTGGTGAGCCTCCTTGTGGCAGAAGACTTGATTTTTTATTACAGGAACTTTTTAGGGAAGTAAATACTATGGCTTCAAAGTCTTGCGATGATGATATTTCTCAAAAAGTAGTTGATATAAAGGCTGAGCTTGAAATTTTGAGAGAACAGGTTCAAAATCTAGTATAGTGTTTATGTAGTTAATTTAAGTTAAAATAGTTGACATTTTTTAAAAAAATAGCCAAAAATAAAGATTAGCTAGATTGCTTTTGGATGTAATGGCGGATAATTGTGTTATCTTCCTAAAAAAGGGGAGAAATACCATGGAATGTAAATGTAGACTATTAAACATTGGTTTTGGGAATTCTGTAGTAGCTGAGCGTATAGTTGCTATAGTAAACCCCTCTTCTGCTCCAATGAAGAGGCTTAGAGAAGAAGCTAGAGAAAATAATCGTCTTATAGATGCAACACAAGGAAGACGCACAAGATCTATCATTGTTACAGATAGTAATCATATTGTACTGTCAGCAATTCAAGCAGAAACAATTGCCCAAAGATTAGCCTCAGATATGTTCTCAAAACTTGAGGAAAAAGATCCTAAATAGTTAATCCTTTTAAGTGTTTAACAAGGAGAAATTGATTTTATGGTAAAAGGGGATCTTTTTATTGTTTCAGCACCTTCAGGCGCAGGTAAAACTACTTTGTTAAAATTGCTATTTAAGGAGTTAGATAACCTAGGTTTTTCAGTTTCTCATACTACAAGAGCTCCAAGGCAGGGTGAAGTAGACGGGCTAGACTACTATTTTGTAACCGATCAAGAATTTTCCGAAATGGTAGAAAGGGATCTATTCTTAGAATGGGCGTGGGTACATAATCATCGTTATGGTACAAGTAAAAAGGAAGTAGATAGGCTTTTATCCAAAGGCAAAGATGTAATCTTAGATATAGATGTACAAGGTGCTTTAAACGTAAAGAAAAAGATCCCTCAAGCTGTTTTAGTATTTATTCTTCCACCTAGTATTGAGGAGCTTGAGAGACGACTTCGTACAAGAGGAACAGAAAGTGAGGAAGAAATAGCTCTTAGGCTTAAAAATGCTAAAGATGAAATAAAAGAGGTAAAAAATTATGAGTTTGTTGTAGTAAATGCTGATCTTAAAGAGGCTATGTTAAGGTTAAAATCAATTATTATTTCATTTAGACAGCGTAAAGAACGCGTATTAGCTAATAGAGAACTTTGTAAGGCATTGGGATTAGATTCTTAAGCTAGCTTTTACAGCCAAGTAATTGGAATTTTTTTATGACAGCAAAGACCAATCTATTAAATGATGAAGCAATATTTATTTGGGGTATACAACCTATATTTGAACTTTTTTCAGCTAACAATATCAATTACATAAAGGCTATATATTGCTTAGAGTCCTTTGGACGTAAAAAGAATCAAAAACGCCTTTTAAATCTTATAGTCAAAAAAGGGCTTAGCCCTAAAAGGGTTAATAACTTTAAACAAATAGGATTAAAGAAAGATGTTGTTCATCAAGGAATTTGTGCATTAGTTGAACCTTTTTGGTGGGCAGATAAGCAGCAGTTAGTCCAACTTAGTGGATCAGATGCCATTTTGGTTGCCTGTGATAATATTACAGATCCTCAAAATCTAGGTGCTATCATAAGAAGTGCTCATGGATTAGGGGCAAGGGGTATAATTTTGCCACATAGGTGTTGTGCTCCTATTACAGGTAGTGTTGTAAAGGCCTCTTGTGGAGCAGTATTTAAAATCCCTATTTTTAGAATAGGCAATTTAGCAAAAGAATTAGTGGGGTTGAAAAAACTAGATTTTTGGATTATGGGGTTGACTCCTGAAGCCAAAAGACCTATTTGGGATATAGATTTTTTAAGAGCAAGTGTTATAGTGGTAGGTTCAGAAGGTAAAGGAGTAAGGGCATTGGTTAAAAAGGTGTGTGATGAACTTTTAAGTATACCCCTTGTTGGTAATATTAGTTCTCTGAATGCATCAGTAGCTACAGCAATAGCCCTATATGAATCTTTGCGACAAAGAAGCCTTAAGAGAGGATAAATGATACTCGGATGCTATAAGCTAATAGCAGGGGTATGTTATCCTATTTTTAAGCCAGCCTTTTTAATAAAGGCAAAGCTTGAAGGTCCAGATAGCCTTTGGGCTGGAAGGCTTGGTGTATTACCTGAAGCTATATATGAAGGACCACCTCCAGATCTTTGGCTTCAGGCAGTATCTGTTGGTGAGGTTAATGTAGCGGAGGCTCTTGTAAAGGCTTTAGATCGTATTGCCCCAGGCTTTAAGATTTTTGTCTCTAGTTCAACTCCTGCAGGTTTTGCAAGAGCGCAGTCCCTTTTAGGGGATAGATGTGTAGTCATTCCATTTCCTTTAGATTTTCCACAGGTAGTAAGGCGATTAGCAAAACAATTGCGTCCTAGGGTATATGCGTCTTTAGAGACGGAGCTTTGGCCCAATCTTTTACATGCTATAAAGGCAAAGGGCTCTAGGATGGTATTATTAAATGGCAGGATTTCACAGAGGTCTTTTCCACTTTATAAGAGGGTTAAATCTTTAACAGCCCCTGTGTTAAGTTGTTTTTCAAAGTTTTGTGCAATTTCTGATATTCATGCCCAAAGACTTGAGGAATTAGGGGCTCCAAGAGATAGAATTTTGATTACAGGCAATGCTAAATTTGAGGGACTTCTTGATAGACCTTCTTTTAAAAAGGCGGAATACCTTAAAAACAAGCTTGATATTAAAAGAGATGTTCCTGTATGGGTAGCAGGGAGTATAAGGGGTGGAGAGGAACCTTTAGTTGTTAAGGCATATAGTAAGATAAGGATGAAGCATCCTGAGCTTGTTGTATTTCTTGTTCCAAGGCATTTAGAAGGTGTTGAAAGGATAGAAGCAGCGTTAAAGAACGCGGGCTTTCCGTATCAGCTTTGGAGTGAAATAGAGATGGGCAAGCCTAGGAGGTGTCATATAGTTTTGGTAGATGTAATTGGACCTCTTTTTGATTTATATGGTTTAGCTACAGTTGCATTTGTTGGTGGTTCTTTAGTGCCAAAAGGTGGTCAAAATATAATGGAGCCTGCTGCATGGGGATGTCCTGTTATTTATGGGCCTCATACAGAGAATTTTGATGATGCCAGGGTTAGTCTTGATAAAGCAGAGGGTGGGATAGCTGTAGTAGATGAAGAAGGGTTAGTAAAGAATCTAGATCTTTTATTTAAGAATATGTCTTTGGCAAAAGAGATTGGTAAAAGGGCTAGGAAGGCATTAGAAGAGATTGCACAAGGAGCTGCTTCTAAGCAAGCAGAGGTTATTTTAGAGCAATTTAGAAAGAGTAAAACTATAGAAGATTAGTTATTTGATAACAGATTATTTTAAGAATCATTGTATAACCACAAGAAAGTCTCATTTTATTTTGTCTTAATTCTCTTTCAGCTTATGACATGCATAATTATTAAGCTAAGAAAATAAGGTAATAGTTACAATAGTCTTACCTCCAATCAATCCTAAAACTTATTTTAACTTATTTTGATAAATAATATTGATACCTGAGGCAATATATACAGAGAATATCGTTTTATTAGATCTGTTATAAGGACCTTTTGTTTGGTATCTTACAAAGTAAGAGATTTACTTGATTCGTTATATAAAAGATTACAAATTGGTTTAATTATTCTCTGGGGAATTATGGAATTAAACAGTTATATAAAAGATAAAAAATAAAAATAATTTAGGAGGGCTTAGATTTTTAGTTATTGACAGACAGTAACGGTTGATTCTTTGTCCCTTTATTTTTAAAAATTAAAATTAAATCTTTTCTCAAAATATACATAGAGAATAACAAAGCAATATCTTTAGAAAATATTTAATTTTTTATAGACTCGTTATGTAAGAAAATATGAAATTTGATTCACAAATTATTGGCAATATTGGACTTTATTATACATGCTATCGATTATCAAAGATGGGATGGAATGTCATGCCAACAGCTCGCAATGCACGTGGAATAGATATTATTATTTACAATAAAGAAGGCACAAAATTTTTTGGTATTCAGGTCAAGGCATTAAGCAAGCAGAATCCAGTGCCTTTGGGGGACAGTCTTAAAAAGGTCATGGGAGATTATTGGATCATCGTTACTAATGTTAGAGAAGAGCCAGATGCTTTTATCTTGCTACCTGATGAGGTTAAAAGATTAGCGCAGCAAAGAGAAAAAGATGGACGGACTTCATATTGGTTGCAGCCTAATTCTTACAATACTGAGCAGTTCAAGGAGGCATGGTATAGAATTGGATAAATCGTAAATAATTGAAAGATTTCTAATAGTAAGCTTATCTTACACAGAGATTAAAGGCGGCAAATGTAATAGAAATATGAACGAGACTCTATATCAGGATAAATATAAGTGGAATGCAAAAGAGTATGCAAAGTATTCTGCTTCACAGCAAAGATGGGCAAGACAATTAATTGAAAAGATAAAACTAAAGGGAGATGAACATATACTTGATATTGGTTGTGGTGATGGAAAAGTAACAGCAGAGATTGCAAGAGCTGTTCATAAGGGACGGGTAGTTGGAATTGACAATTCAGAAGATATGATATCTCTTGCCTCTAAAAAGTTTCCAAGCTCACAATATCCAAATTTATCTTTTAGAGAAATGGATGCAACTTCATTATCCTTTTTAGAAGAGTTTGACATTGTTTTTTCCAATGCAACACTTCACTGGATTATTAACCACAGGCCTGTACTAAAAGGGATATATCAAGCCTTAAAGCCAAAAGGGAAAGCTATCGTTCAAATGGGAGGTAAGGGAAATGCAGCGAGTTTGATTAAGTGCCTAGATGAAATTATAAGAGAAGGTCCATGGGAGGAATATTTTTATAATTTTTCTTTTCCTTATGGCTTTTACTCTCCCAGAGAATATGAACCATGGCTAAAAGAGACAGGTTTTAAGATTCAACATCTTGAACTTAAGCCTAAACTTATGGTTTGTGAAGATATTGAAAGCTTTAAGGGATGGATACGGACTACTTGGTTACCATACCTTTGCCAAGTACCCGGAAATTTAAGAAATAGCTTTATTGAGCTAGTTGCTAAAAGATATATTAAAAAGTATCCATCAGATAGTGATGGAAAGATTAAGATTTTAATGAAGCGATTAGAATTTATAGTGTTAAAATAGATTTTAGCTTTTCATAAGCAAGAGCAAGTCCTTTTAGGGTTAAATCGGGGACGATTTCCTCTATCTCATTTGAATAAGAGGCTACTTTTTGAGCAAGTCCACCTGTTGCTATAACTAGGGTCTCTTCTCCCATTTCTTGTTTTAATCTTTTTACCATGCCGTCAGTTAAATATGCAAATCCAAGTATAACTCCAGCTCTGATTGCGCTTGGAGTATCTTGAGAAAGTGCATTTTTTATAGGAACAGATAGATCCACTCTTGGAAGCTTAGCAGTTTTTTCATATAGGGCATTAGAAGAACTTAATATACCTGGAGCAATGACTCCACCTAAATATTCTCCTTTGGAAGATATACAGTCAAATGTGGTAGCTGTACCATAGTCTACAACAATCGCTGATCTTTTATATAGTTCAAAGACTGCCAACGTATTTACTAATCTATCTGAGCCGACTTCAAAAGGTCTTTTATAGACTACTTTTATGCCAATTGGACTTTTAGGAGTTATATTAAAAAAAGTAGCAGATAAGTATTTTTGGGCGATTTGTTCCCATGAAAACAAAAGTGGTGGGACAACACAGGATAGCACTAGAGCTTTTATTTGGGATAAGGATATATTGTTTAATTCAAGTAAATTTTTTAATTTTAGGGCAATTTCATCAGAGGTTGAATATGGATTAGTAGAAATTCTCCAGTCTGCTAATATTGATTTGTTTCTTATAAGACCAATTACGGTATTGGTATTTCCTACATCAACCCCTAATATTAGATTTTTTTTATCCCTTTTCCCTATTGACATTTAAAACTCCTTTAGATAAATTACAGGACTTGCATAGCGGAACTGGTTTCTTTATTTATCATAAAAGGCCTCTCTTATAAAGTCTGAACCTGTTCCATGGGGTACGTTAATAATGCGGAACCCCATTTCAGAAAAAGGTTATATTTTAAATTTTGTGTTAGATTTTTTACTCTTTTTTAAAAGAGGGGCTTGACAAGTTAAAAGGAAACCAGTATTAAATCCGAGCCTGTTTCTTTATGCACACCTCGCTCTGCCTATTTTGGTAATTGAGGCAGGCGATAAGGGGTGCTTTGTTGTGTTTGATGTTAAGATTTGAGTTAAGGATTTTTAGCTCGATTTTAAAACATGAAAGCTAAAAGGAGCTAGGGGGATACGATGCCCACTATAAATCAGCTTGTCCGAATGGGCAGAAAGAAGATAAAGAAGAAGACAAAGGCTCCGGCACTTGAGGGTTGTCCGCAAAAGCGCGGAGTATGTACAAGAGTTTATACGACTACCCCAAAGAAGCCAAATTCAGCTTTACGTAAGGTTGCTCGTGTTCGTCTTACAAATGGTATGGAGGTTACTTCTTATATACCTGGTATTGGGCACAATCTACAGGAGCACTCTGTAGTATTAATTCGTGGTGGTCGTGTCAAAGACTTGCCTGGAGTTAGATATCACATTATTCGTGGAGCTCTTGATGCGCTGGGTGTTCAGGATCGTCGTAAGGCAAGATCTAAATATGGTACAAAGAAGCCAAAGTAGTTTTAGGTGGTGTTGTGTTGTTTAGGCAAAGGGATTAATAGGTTAGTTTTTTTTAACATAACAACTAAGAGCTAGTTTTCATAGGTAGGAAGGTATGCCAAGAAGACGAGAGGTTCCAAAAAGAGTCATTGCACCAGATCCAAAGTACAATAGTGTACTGGCTGCTAAATTTATAAATGGCTTAATGCGTAGGGGTAAAAAGAGTCTAGCAAGAAGGATTTTCTATGATGCGCTTGATATTGTAGAGAAACGCACCAAGAAGGATCCTTTTAAGATATTTGAGCAGGCAGTAGAAAATGTAAAGCCTGTTGTTGAGGTCCGCTCAAGGCGAGTTGGAGGTGCAACTTATCAGGTGCCTGTTGAAGTAAGGCCAGAAAGAAGGCAGGCACTAGCTATTCGTTGGCTTGTGGGTTTTGCTAGAAAGCGCAATGAGAAGTCAATGGCCCTACGTTTAGCTGGAGAACTTTTAGATGCCTATAATGAGCGTGGTGGGGCCTTTAAGAAAAAGGAAGATACGCATCGTATGGCAGAGGCAAACAAGGCCTTTGCGCACTATCGTTGGTAGGGTTTGGGGATATTAAAGATTTTTTTGTCCCTTATTTGAAGATTGATTTTTAGGTATGTGAGATATGCCAAATATGGAGG